>Ga0207907_100009_pt1 | contig 254492 bp, 238 predicted proteins | sample LinPmetageLP52_FD_184062 | JGI IMG/M metagenome (GOLD analysis project Ga0207907, IMG submission 184062) | Marine viral communities from the Subarctic Pacific Ocean - LP-52 (SPAdes) | ecosystem: Environmental > Aquatic > Marine > Oceanic | place: Pacific Ocean | collected 2011-08-26
GCGAAATAACAAGGCCGATAGTGGATGATTAGGCTCCAAGCTGAAAGTAAACCACCTCCGCAGCCATTTATTGGTGTGGTCTACAGAGGATTATGTCTTTTTAGAGGGGAAAATCCCTAGAACCCCATATACCTGTTCCCAGTAGCGTATAGGTCGCATTTGGCTTCATTCTGGCGAACACTACTGTTCATGATGAGGGAACCTAGATTGAAGAGAACACCGTGCAGTACTCAATCAGCATTTACATTGGGTGTTGAATAAAAAAGAATTTGAAAAGATACAAAAAAGGCGCCTAATTGGGCGCCTTTAACATCTTAGTTTTGATTAGAAAACCGAGATAAGTGTTTGATGGCTTGGCTTAATAAATCAACATTAAGCGGGGCATTGCTGCGCTTGCCTGTAGCAACCTCAGTAATTTCGTAACTGCCGTTGCTTAACACATCAGTACGTTTTCCATTATGGAACACCACAATACGCTCACCAGAGGTACTTACTAGCCATTTACGACTAGGGTTCAACAAGTTTTGACCGGTAGAGTAGAAGGTAGTAGGAGCTGCGCATCCAAGGGCATTCATAATCGTTGGCGCCAGATCTTCAGTGCTGGCAATATCAGCACTTAGCGACATGTTACTGTACAGCATGCCTTGTGAACTCTCATTGCCGTAACCGGTTGCAATCATCACCTTATTGGACTGCAGCATATCTTGCGTTACATAGCCCTCAATCACAGATGCAGGTAAAAATGCTATGTGTAAGCCATTGTGATTGTTTGAAAGGGGCTGGCGATAACTTTTAAACAAATCGTCAGGCAAACTTTCATCAAAATGAGTAGAGACAGGCATTCCTAGGCCAACTGGCAAGGCAAGCAGCACAGGGCGTTTTTGGCTTAATGAGTCTTGATAAATTTCTGGCACACCAAACAAGGTGGTAGTAATCAACCCTCGTAAACTACTGGCGGTAGAATGATAGTTTTCTAACGCATTAAGCCCAAGTGTGTCGATACCAGAAATAGGGGCATCATCAATCTGCACTATCACTGTCATATTCATACCGGAATCTATAGAGCAATAAACCGGTTCCGCAGGATAGTTAATATTATGAATATCAGTATTAAACTGCAGCTGTTTACGCTCTTCATAAGCGGCCAAATCAAGCAACCCATAACGGGACATAGTCGTTTTAGCGGTAGCCGGATACGACAGCGGGAACATATTATCTTGCTTGATGATAGGCTGATACAGTTCGGCATCGGCCCATACATGCACCGCATGGCTGGTGACAAAGCACACCACGAAAAAGCTGGCTACCGGTACGCCAATTTTATGCTGTGAAAAGCGCTCAACTCTTTTCCATATAGCATTGGCAAGCACAAGCTGAAAGCCTAGCCACACTAAAAACAGCATGAATAAATAGGCCCACTGTTGCCAGTAGAACTCACTTATTTGTGTTTGTGCTTCGGTTTTAAGCAAGTCGGCAGCGTGAAAGCTGATATGAAAACCGGTGCGATTAAATAACAACGCATCGAATGCTAACAAAGCAAGCCCAACCGCTGCAATAATAGACGCACTGGCTTTAATTGCCCTTGGATTGGTGGCTAAATAGCATAAAGGCAAAATAAAAATGACAAAGCCAAAAAAGGTCATGAAGCCAATATGGCCCAACCAATTGGTCAGTAAATAAAGCGTGCCCACGCCCGTGCCTGGCATGGGTGAAGAAAAAACAAAAATTGATGCAATAACAATGGCTATTATTATATTCGCTAGCGCGAACCAATGGCCCCAATTAACTAGTTTCGTCACTCGCTGGCGGCGAGGAGATTCGGCTAAAATCATAAAAAAGCCTACTTAACCTTGAACACTCTTCTTGAGCACATTAGCAAACTGATCTGCCATGGCTTCGCGTTTGTCAGGACTAACCTGAGTCTGTAAAATATGGGTAATCACATTACCTAATACCATTAGCGATAAATCTCTCCCCGCATCGTTTTCTTCGAGGGTTAGAATGACTTTATTCATTAAGGTTTCAAATTCAGCATTGGTATAACGACTGTTCTGGGGCACTGTTACGCCTCTTTTTCATGATTTCTTTGATAAAAAGAATGGTTTTACTCGTAAAATGATTATAATCGTTGTTTGAGTGATAACAATCATTCATTCTAAAATCCCGCAATTCCGTTAGTTTTTCTGACATTTTTTAAGCAACAGGACACCCTAATCGCTATGAGTGCACTGATTCATCACTTTGTTGTACACCGTTTAGTCGTTAATAACGAGGATAAAATAGAAGCTATCCCTCGTGACAATTGTTTGGCAGTAACGCCAGAAATTGAGCTTCTCGCACATCAGATTAACCACAGCTTTAATGCCAAGCCAGGCAAAGGGGTTGGTCACTTTGTTTCGCAAAGCAATGAAGAAAACACTGATAACGTAGCAGAATTTTCAGAAGGTCTAAAAAACTACCTAGCGCAGAAAAAAGCGGGCGGCGACAATTTAGAAGAAGAATTTCATAGCTTTTCGTTATCAGCCACTAAGCGATTAGTGAAAACGTTAATAGATACGGGCACAGTAGAAACAGGGTTTCTTATTTTTTGCCAATACGAGTTCTTGGCTACCCAATATTTAATGATTGCATTGCTAAATACGCGCTCTCACGTTGAAGTAACCAATTCACTGGATCTGTCTGCACGAGAGCATCTAGATTTGGCGCGCATGCAACTCGCGGTTCGCATCGACTTAACCCAATGGGATATACAACCAGAACAGCAACGTTACGTCAGCTTTATAAAAGGTCGTATGGGTCGTAAGGTTTCTGACTTCTTTATGCAATTCGTTGGCTGCGAAGAGCTGGTTGATGTAAAGCAGCAAAATAAGCAGCTAATTTCATCGGTAGATGCCTATTTGGCCAGTGAGTCGTTAGACCCGCAAGAGCAACACCAGCACCGTGAAGAAGTGAAAACGTATTTCAAAGAAAAAATAGACGCAGGCGAAAGCTTATCGGTAGATGAGTTGGCGAATAGGCTGCCTTCAAACGAAGAAACTAGCAGCAACTTTTCTTCATTTACTCAGTCTATGGAAGTACCGCTTGAAAAAGAAATTCAGCCAGATCCCGCTGCGCTAAAACAACTCGCGAAATTTACGGGGCAGGGCGGCGGTGTATCGGTAAGCTTCGAGCGCAAATTGATGGGCGATCGGGTATTTTACGACCCTGCCACCGATACCTTAACGATTCGTGGTATACCACCTAATTTAAAAGATCAGCTTAATCGCCAATCTTCTATGGACTAATCACTGCGTTTAACACGTAAAAAACGTATACTAACAACAGAAAACGAACACGATACAAGGGTGTCATGCAACTATTTGTAAACGATTTGACAGTAATGGACTTTTCTTACCTTTGCCCTAAGCGCGGTATGGTAGGTGAAAGCTGGATTGTCGATGTAATCCTAACCGGTGAACTTAACGAAGAAAGTATGGTTCAGGATTTTGGTATTGTTAAAAAAGATCTTAAACGACTGATTGATGAATATGTCGATCATAAATTGCTTGTGCCAGCAGAATATGCGGGCGCAACAGTTATTCACGATGACGTGAATGAACAGGTTGAAGTGCGCTTTACTTGTGAAGACAGCCGAGAAATCATGCTTCGCTGTCCAGCAGAAGCCTATGCCTTTTTGTATTCAGATGTGGTTACCATGGAATCGGTGAGCGTTTACTTAAAAGAGGTGCTTGCCACCCACTTGCCAGAAAACGTTGATAACATAACTTTAAAGCTGCGTACCGAAGTTATAGAGTCGCCGTTTTATCATTATACCCATGGGTTAAAAAAGCACGACGGAAACTGTCAGCGTATAGCCCACGGCCATCGTTCACGCATCGATATTTACCTTGATGGTAAAATTAGCGAACAAGAACAAGCTTACTGGGCAAATCGCTGGGACGATATCTACATTGCTACCACGGAAGACGAAATAGCCTACGAAGATCGCAAAATAACCGGTTCAGTCGCTACCCCTAGCGATTACTTTTCGTTTGCTTACGAATCATCACAAGGCTATTTTGAGTTACTTATCCCAAAAGCCGATTGTGAAGTGATCACCACAGATTCAACGGTGGAATGTTTAGCTCAATATCTGTTAGTTGAACAAAAGAAACGCACGCCCAACAATCATTGCCAAGTAGTGGCTTATGAAGGTGTGGGTAAAGGCGCCATGGTGTCTGACTAGTTACGGCGTTTTTTTTGTTTGAAGGTGTTAGGCAAAACCGGATAACGGCTATTGGCTAACACACTATACTAGTGCGGTATTAGTGCGAATTAAGTGTGATGAAGCTGCGTAAAGGAGTAGTAATGAGTTCTAGGGTTAAGGGTGTTAAGGGTGCTAAGTCTATCCAATCTATTGTGATTAACTCACTTAAAGTCGCAGCACGTTCTGCTGGCTTTTCAGCCTTACTATTGATTAGTGGTAGTTTGACTGCTGTTCACGCGCAGCAAGATGGGATAACGCTAAATGGTACCCTAACACAAGGGAGTTTGATAAGAGGGCAAGTTGCCCCTGATGCAATTGTTACCCTTGATGGAGAAACATTAGCGCTTAATAGCGAAGGCAAATTCGTGTTTGGTTTTCCTCGTGATGCAAGCCTTTCTCACACGCTTAATGTTGAACTTCCCGATGGCACCACATTAGTACGGGATATTACCCTCACTAAACGTGAATACAACATTCAACGTATAGATGGGCTTGATTCTAAGATGGTGACACCGCCAAAAGCCGTGCTTGAAAGAATTAGGCAAGACAACGTTAATGTGTCGATTGCACGAAGTAAAGTAACCGATGCCGACGCATTGTTTACCCGATTTGAGTGGCCAGCAAAAGGGCCGATAACCGGCGTATACGGAAGCCAGCGTGTATTGAATGGTGTGCCAAAATGGCCACACTTTGGCGTTGATGTAGGTGGGCCAACAGGCGCGCCAGTTACCGCGCCCGTTGAAGGCACAGTAACCTTGGCAGAAGATTTATATTATTCAGGTAATACGTTAATTCTTGACCATGGAATGGGCGTCTTTTCTACTTTCCTTCACTTAGACTCTATCACTGTGAAAGTTGGCGATACGGTAGCGCAAGGCGAGCAGATTGGTACCATTGGCGCTACGGGTAGAGCAACGGGGCCACACCTAGATTGGCGAATTAACTTAGGCAAGATGCGTCTCGACCCACAGACGGTAGTGTCGGGAACCCCTGAATAAATCGGGAACACCAGAAAGCGGGAACGCCAAAAAGGCTAACGGCTCCGGCCATCGCCTCAAAATTAAAAGGGCTACTCAATACGGTAGCCCTTTTTTGTATCTACTAGTATCCAAACGGATATGCGATTCTTCAAAGGTGCGAATCTACATAAGCAAAGACTAATTAAGAATGGTTAGTTAAGCCCCAACCATGCCGAAAATTTGCGCTCATCCACTATCGAAAAGTTGCACACATCTTCTCGTGCATTTCTAATATCAAGATCGCCTGTTAACAATCGGCCATCTCGAATCAGTGAAAGGCTAACTTGCCCGGTATTTGTCGCATCTAATATACGTTGTAATTTCGCTTGGTTTACCACAAAACCATTTACCGCAATAATGATATCGTTAACCATAATACCCGCGTCGGCGGCAGCTAGGCCTTCAAAGACTTGAGTAACCGTTAACCCTATAGGGGCAGGTTTGCAGTTAGCACCCAATTGTCTTTTCATACCCTCGGCGCTTGTTTTGCCACCTTTATCGTCAGCTGATACTTTAGTGCGGGTGAGTAATTCAACGCCAATATTTGACAACCAATTCTCTAACGGCACATCTTTTGTACCGTAAACCACATCAGCTAGATAGTCAGAAATATCAATATCAAAATCTTGCTTACACACAGTGGCAATTACATCGTCGGGCGTGCCTTTTTCGTCTCGGCCGTACTGATCCCATAGATGACGCATTAGCAAATCTAAGTTGATTTCATTATTGGATTTTTCACGTAGTAACAAATCTAGTCCGAAAGCAATAATGCCGCCCTTGGTGTAGTAACTAACAATCGCGTTAGTAGCACTGGCATCTTGCTTATAAAACTTTGTCCATGCATCAAAGCTGCTTTCTGCTACCGATTGCTTGAACCTGCCCGCATTTTGCAGCAGGCGCGTTATATTTTGCGACACAATGTCTAAGTATTTTTGTGGGCTGATAGCGCCTACACGCGCTAAGGTAACGTCATCATAAAAGCTGGTAAAGCCTTCATAAATCCACAGTTGGTTTGTATATGTTTCTTTTTGCAAATTAGGCTTAACCATTACCTCTGGTTTAATTCGCTTAACATGCCATGTATGGAAAAGTTCGTGGCTGCACAAACTTAAAAACGTAATGTAACCATCGGTTTTGGTATCGCTTTCGCCCACCATAGGTAGGTCGAAACGAGGAAAGAGTAGAGCGGTCGAATCACGGTGTTCTAAACCACCAAAGCCAGTATCTGCCAACAAGGTCATAAACAAGTAACGTTTAATAGGCTGCGGATCGCCAAATAACTGCATGTGATGCTTACAAATTGGGGTTAAGTCATTGGCAATGCGTTCTATGTCTAGGTTATTTCTACCCGAGAATAACAACTCGAAGGTAACGCCTTCCACTTCAAAGCTGTGAAAGTTACATACGCCAATATAAAGAGGGTGGTCGATAAACTCAGCATAGTCTGCCACTTCATATTCCCAGCTATCTGGCATATCGTCAGTCATTGGCATACTGGTATAGGCACGCCAATTCGCCACCGCTGGTTTAATGATTTGCAATTTACATGGTTGTTGTTCAAAGCCTTCAACACTAAGAAATGCACTGGTGCCGTTTATAAAGGCATATTCGTCGTTAATAAACGCAGAACGCACTGATAAGTCGTTGGCATGCACCCGATAGGTAATAGTGACTGCCTCACCCTGAGTTTCGACTTCCCACGTTTGCTTATCTAACTTAGCGCAAGCAATAGGTTCATCAGATTCAGTATTCTTAGCTGCTAACGACACTATATTTTTGGCAAAGTCTCTCACCATGTAGCTGCCTGGGATCCAAGACGGTAACGTGAGCGATAAGGTTTGTGATTCGTGAGACGGCACGGTTAACATTACATCAAACAAATGTTGTTGCCACGAGTAAATCGACAATTGGTAGTGAAGTGAAGCGCTATTCATGGTGACCTTTATAAAAAATTATTCGTATCATAAAAAATATGGCGACATCATGCCTGATAGAGAAGGTTTTGTCAGCCGACACAAAATTGGTTACATTGAGAGTAAGTATAATAAGAATGTTCTTAAATACATGTCAGAAAATGCAGTAAGTAGTCAACTTAACCGAGAAGACGTCGATAATTTGTGTGCCTTGCCACCTGGTGCAGTGGTAGATTTGCAAATTACAACACCAACGGCACCTAAGCGGGTGAAAACTGCTTATGTAGGTATGGAAATGGCCACCTGCATGATATTCCAAATCCCGACTTCTGCAAAATGGATAGTGGTAAGAGACTTATTGACGGTGGGCAACGATGTTGTAGTACGCTTTGTACTGGAAGGTGATGCCGGGCAGGTTATAGCGTTTAGAGTAAAGGTACTCAAGTTATTGGCTAAACCCTCAGGGTTGTTGATTACGAGCTTTCCTCGTCGTATCGAATCAATAGGCCTTCGTGCCAATAAGCGAGCGCAACCTGGTATTGCGGTTAAGGTGTCCTGTGAGTCTTTTCCTGAGTCTGAACATGTGACCGGTATTATCGTGGATATATCGAACGATGGCTGCCGCATAGCGTTGCCCCTTAAGCCCGAGTGGCCAATCATGATTGATGAAACTAAAATTGCATTAGTCTATTCAACTGATGGAAAAGAAGCCACACTGAATGCCACTGTCAAAAATCACCAGCTAGAATCAGACTTTGTTTATTATGGCTTGAAATTCGATAGCGATGACGATGCTGTCAATGCGCTGTTAGCAGGCCATACGCTAATTAGTTAATACGATGTTCACAACATAAAATTTAAGCAATAATTATAACAATAAGTGGAATTTGCTATGAGAACGATTGAAAAGCTATTACTGCAATATAACGAAAGCCACCAAAATAAAACCAATGTGCTTATTCATGCCATTGCGGTGCCCAGCATCTATTTTGTCACCTTGGGGCTTATTTGGGCTATACCGATGCCTGATCTCATTGCCGATTTTAATGTGACTTGGGCGCATATTATAGCTATTCCAATTCTATTTTATTATTTCAAATTGTCTGGGCCAATTGGTGCGGCCATGACGCTGCTTACCATTGCTTGTTTCGGTGGTATTAATTTGATTGCCTACTATGGCGTAAGTGTTTGGCTGTTCTGTCTATCGCTGTTTATCGTCATGTGGGTACTGCAATTCATAGGTCATAAAATTGAAGGTAAAAAGCCTTCATTTTTGGAAGACCTTCAATTTTTACTCGTGGGGCCTGCATGGTGGTGGATGCATTGGCTTAAGAGATTGAATATTAGTTATTAGTTGCAGTCACTAATCTTAGCAAAGCGTGCGACAAGTCGCATATGAAGTACGACCAAGATGCTCCGCAAGGGGCTTACCTTGCGTATAATCTATCAATCAATTCAACCACTGGTAAACATGTGAGCCGCTTTCAGCGCGTTATTGAAAGTAACGAAAGGTTATTTTGGACTTTGCACAGCGCAGGCTGGGCAGGTTTTGCCATCATTTATTATATTGGCTCGTTCCTTCACGATGTAAGGCCAATTTGGGTATTTATTATATTACTCAATGCCTACGCTGGCTGGTTGTTGACTATACCACTGCGATACGTCTATCGCTGGGCAAGAAAACAGTCGCCGCTAAATATGTTGATGACAGTGATAGCGTCTTGTTATTTGATAGCGTTATTGTGGGCTGTGGTTAAAAATATAAACTATTGGGAAATTTACAAGCATGGTTACCGGCCTGATGCTTGGTACATGTATTTTACCAATACGATTAACTCGCTCATTATGGTGGGCTGTTGGAGTGGCGTTTACTTCGGCATTAAGAACTTCCAGATGTTACAAAAAGAAAAGCAAAATGCCCTTAAAGCCAGCACCATGGCTCATCAAGCGCATATTAAGATGCTGCGTTATCAGCTTAATCCTCACTTTTTGTTCAACACGTTAAATGCAATTTCTACCTTAGTGTTATTAAAAGAAAACGATACTGCAGAGGCCATGGTCTCTCGCTTGAGCGACTTTTTACGCTATTCTTTAGATAATGACCCTATTAAACGAGTACCTTTAGGCCAGGAAATAAAGGCCTTGCGGTTATATCTTGAGATTGAAAAAGTACGATTTGATGACAGATTAGAAGTAGTTTGGAATATCGATGAAGAGTGTGAGAATGCACTTGTTCCTAGCATGATATTGCAGCCTATTATTGAAAATGCTGTTAAGCACGCCATCTCTAAAATGGAGAACGGCGGTCAAATTGCTATAACAGCCCGCGCGTTTGGAAACGATTTACTAATGGATGTGGCTGATAATGGGCCCGGTGCCGACATTATAGATGGTCAGTTAAGCCGTGAAAATGGTGTTGGACTGGCAAATATTAAAGAGAGATTGCATTCATTGTATCAACGCAATTTCGCATTTTCTATTGAAGATAATCAGCCGTCGGGCGTACGGGTTCGAATTCGTATTCCCTATGAAGTAAAGGATGTATGCGCATGACAAAGCAAGTAATTAAAACCTTAGTGGTAGACGATGAACCACTCGCCCGCCGTGGACTTCGCGCTAGGTTAGAACGTCATGACGACATTCAGGTACTTGCTGAGTGTCAAAATGGGCTAGAAGCGGTAAGTAGCATTTCACAACTTCGCCCTGACTTAGTCTTTCTTGATATTCAAATGCCTGGGCTAAATGGTTTTCAGGTAATTCATAAGCTACGAGAGCTTAATCAACCTATCCCTATGGTCGTGTTTGTTACTGCGTATGACAGTTATGCGATTAAAGCATTCGATGTGCATGCTCTAGACTACTTATTAAAGCCTGCTGACGACGAGCGTCTTAAAGATGCCCTAGTGAAAGTGCGAGAATACTTCGCTACACAGCATCAAGATGAACAGTCTAAACGTTTAGTGAATTTGGTTGCCGAACTTACTGGCGACGATTGCGAAGAAATCTTGCGTAAGCTTGCCAATGGCGAGCCGGTAGAAACTAACCCTTATCCAGATGTTTTAGCCATTAAAGATGGTTCTGAAGTCACTAGGGTGAACGTACAAGACATACAGTGGATAGATGCCGCGGGTGATTATATGTGTGTTCACGCATTAGATGGCATGCACATTATGCGTAAAACTATGAAAGAGCTTGAGCAAGAGCTTAACCCTCAATGGTTTGTTAGAGTGCATCGTTCCGCCATTGCCAATATTCGTTTCGTGAAAAAATTGGTAAGCCATATTAGCGGTGAATATCACCTTATTTTGCAAAATGACACCGAACTAAAAGTGAGTCGTAGTCATAGAGACAAAGTAAAAGCCGCTATGAAAATGTAAGGCTAAAAGCTTTAGTACGTTAGCTACAAACTGGCTGTGCGAACAGTAAGATTACCTAAAAATGCCCGAGAAATCGGGCATTTTTGTGTTAACCAATAAGTTAAGGTAACTTGTTGATATATCTAGATAAGGCTTGGTTATGCGTAACCATTTTGGTGTTGTATTACTCAATTAGCTTTATTTTAATATCGCTCATTCATGATGGTGAGCATGGTTTCCATACTGGAAGGGTTTAGGGGTTTATCCTTCTCCCATGTTTCCGCTAAGGCAATCTCACTCGGCGTACCATTGAGTTCACCTACCATAATACCGTTGGTGTCACTACCCACTAAACTCACTGCATAGGTGCCTAACTTAGTGGCAAGTAACCGGTCTTGACTTACCGGAGATCCCCCTCGCTGAACATGGCCTAGCGTAACCGGGCGAACTTCAGACTGGGTTTTGGATACCAGTTTGTCAGCCAAATCGTTAAGTCCACCAGGCCATACATTTTCCGCCACCACTATAATAAAACTAACCGCGCCTTTAAGCTGTCTTCTTTTCTCAATTTGCTCCGTAATTTTATCCAATTCTGCGTCACAATGTTGAAAGGTTTCTGGCAAAATAACGTAATCGGCCGCCGAGGCGAGGGCGGAATTTAGCGCAAGAAAACCGGCATGTCTGCCCATCACTTCTACAATGAAAATACGTTCAAAAGCGTCAGCTGTGTCTCTCACTTTATCGATTGATGAAACAACGGTATCGATAGCGGTGTAATAACCTATGGTAGCATCGGTGCCAGCCACATCATTATCTATTGTGCCGGGAATACCAATAATTTGACCGTGCCAGAAATCTGCTAAATGATCAGCGCCTTTAAAGGACCCATCACCGCCAATCACAATTAAGGTATCAATCTCTAGCTTAGTGAGGTTAGTAGCAGCAGTTTTCGCACCTTCGTCGGTTTTGAAAGGTTCACAACGGGCGCTGTGCAGCACGGTGCCCCCTTGCTGAATGAGGTTGTGCGTTGCTTGAAGCGCAAGTATTTCGTACTCTTGCTCAAGTAAGCCATTATACCCATGTTGATAACCAAATAGCGTAAATCCGAGCCTTTCACAGGCTATAACAATAGCTCGAATACAAGCATTCATTCCAGGTGCATCACCACCTGATGTTAGCACTGCAACGCGTTTAGACATATTCGTATCCTTTTCTCGCCTACTTATTCTCGCGTACTTATACGCCCCATTGAAAAGATGTTACTACTCACATGGCGCTACACCGTACCGTAACATGGTTAAATCAAAACCACACCGCCAATCAAAACTAGTTGTTCATGTAAGTTTTATGTACGACATTCCCTAATAAAGCTAGGTAAAAAGGAATCTTCTACTTAGTAGTCTTTGGCGGGTAAACTTTCCTTTTTAACCTGCGTTTGGGCCTTTTTACCTATGGCTTGCTGCTCTCCTTTACAAATAGTGTCGTAATCATCTCGATAGTATCTGAAGTTTTCACATTCACTTTCATAACGTTTTTTCGCTGACATAGCTTGCTGCGGATAGCGGTTGTCATTCATCACTTTCGATAAACTTTTGCACACATGTAATTGGCGATTTACTTCTACAATGTCTTCACAAGGTGGTGTTTGGCTGCACCCATTAAGTGCTACAGCAGTAAGTAGGCTAGCAAGTGCACATATCTTTTTTGTTTGGGTTATTGTCATTATGTTGTTCCCATAAAAGTGTCTAAGTCGTTGCGAAGCGTGGAGTATTTTTCTTCGTGTTGGGCCTTTAGTGGCATGTCGTCGATAAGTTTATAAAGTCGACGGCATTGTTTAAATAAATCAGGATCTGGCTTTTGGTTCTTGCTTAATATTTGTAATAAGCACTGCAGTAAGTTGAGCGCTACACCTGTATTTACCGGCGAAAAACCTTGCGCAAGCGCAAAAGAGTCTTTTGCTTTTTCATACTGTCCTTGTTGATAAAGCTGAATGCCTTCACGGTTAAACTGCTGATAATTTGTAAGATTTTGTTGGGCTTTGGTCGTCTCAGAATGCAATAAAAAGTTGCTGTTGGAATCGAATTCTAAATTCTGCTGCTTAATAATATCTTGAAGTTGTAGTGCATCTTCATATTCACCAAGGTCGTACATTACTTTAAGGCTATCTGGAATAAATGCGATTGGCGGCGTGGTGTACTTTTCATCTATGGCAGCTTGTGATTGCGCCAAGTTCTTTTTTGCATCCAGCATTTTTCCATCAATAGCATTAACTCGAGCGTTAATAATGCTGCCAAAAATACTTACGTCAAAATCTTCGTCTATTCGTAGTATGTTTTCATCAAACTTACCTCGTTGCAGGGCAAGTAAAGCCTCTTGTTGATAGCGGTTTCGTGTACGTTTGTCATCTGTATATTCGGCGACATCAAGCAAGCTTCGAATAAACCCACACCAATGCAGGCTGTTTTGATGCACGGTTCTTTTCGATAAATCCCAAATGGCCAAACTAGAGGTAGAGGCTAAAATGTAATCGTTATGGTTTCGCGCGATAGAGCATGCACTAAAATGCCTAGGCAACGAAAAGGGCGAAAGTTTTATAGCCTGCTTGATAGCAGAAATTGCAATTTCGCCTTGGTTCTTTGCATCATTGGCTTTCGCCAATACATCATGCGCCTCGGCATTAAACCGGTTGCGTTTAATAATATCCTCGGCAATACCTATGGCTTTATCGTATTTTTCTGAGGCTAGATAGGTTTTTGCCAACGCAACTTTGGCCCAAATTATTGGCTTTCCTTCTAAGTAGGGCGAAAGTACGTCCAACGCTTTGTCGTATTGCTCTAGGCGCAAATACAGTTCAACTAATAATTGTTCACACGTGCCTTTATAAGGGGATGGCGTACTAATAAGATCTTCGCACAAATCGATAGCATTGTTGATATTTTCATTGGCCACCTCTTGCAATACTGCCCCTAAAAACTGCCGTTTCTGCCAGGCACGGGTAATACGTGTTTTAAGTTGTACCTGCGAAAAAGGCTTAATAAGATAATCATCAGGGCGTCGCTCAATAGAGCCAAGTACCACAGGGCGTGCGCTATCAGCGCTAATTAATATAAACACGGTGGTGGGTTTAATTAAGCGTTTTATTCTAAGCTCTTCAATAAGCTCGAAACCGTTTTTCTTGTCTACCCCTAAATGAAGATCGCAAACAACAATATCAAATTTTTGCTTTTTACAAAGAGACAGAGCCTTTTCCGCAGAAGATTTAGTGACAACGTCACTTGCACCCATGGAGTGTAATAATCCACGAAGCAGTAAGAGAAAAGGGCGTTGATCTTCAACAATAAGCACCTGCTTATCCGAAAAGTTCATTTTTCATCCAATGACAACCATGACACTTCAACTACTTGAGAGGTTCTATATATGATTGTTTAAAATACCGATAAGGGCAAGAATAAGCTTAAGAAAAACATTATCTTGCCGACACTATAGGTATGAATTTTAAATCTTCCTATTTTTGTGTCTGATAACGATATAAATGTAAATAAATCCATAGACCCCAGTATGGCTTGGGAATGGAACGGTACTCTGTCAAAAGCAGCGGGTAATGCCACGCTTTTTGCTTTGTATTTGGCAATGCAACAAAGTGCACTTGCCGACACTATATCGATAGAAAGCCCAAACGAAGACGAAGCCACTAGAGGTATTACACAGCGGCTAGAAGCACTTAATTTCTACCGTAGAGCACCACTTTGTGCGAGTGAGGCAGATTGGTTGCACATGAATCGATTGTCTCAAACAATAGCGCATCAAGTAGCACTGCAGGAGCCCACATCACTGCAGTTTGAGGAAGTACGCCTTCACAATGAAATGCACCCAGTACCTCTTGCACAAACGAATGACGCAAAGAAAATTAGCCAAGATGTTATTACGAACTGTTCGTTAGCCACTCAAAAGCGCATTGCCGCTACTTATTCCACCTCTATTGATGAAGACAACACAATGCTTAGTGACATTATTGAGCAGTCTGAATCCTTTCTTGCTGCCTAACTGGAAATTTTAAAACTGGTTTGATATAGTGCGCGCCGCATTTTTGCACTGGTTTTACGTTCCAACTAGCAAAGGTAAATACTACTATGTCTAAATATATCGTTTGCGCGATGTACAAGTTCGTCGCGCTTGAAAACTTCGAGGCCATGCGCCAACCACTATTAACTGCCATGGAATCTAATGGCATTAAAGGTACGCTTTTACTTGCCAGCGAAGGCATTAATGGCACCGTTTCAGGCACGCGAGAAGGTATTGACGGATTACTCCAATATCTTAACGCCGATGAGAGAATTAACCCCATCTCTTGTAAAGAGTCACTTCACGAAGAACAGCCTTTCTACCGCACCAAGGTGAAACTTAAAAAAGAAATCGTCACCATGGGTGTTGAAGGTATCGACCCGCGTAAAACCGTAGGTACGTACGTGAAACCTAGTGACTGGAACGCGCTAATTAGCGATCCCGACGTCACCGTGATAGACACCCGTAATGGCTATGAAATCGAAATCGGCACTTTCAAGCACGCTATCGACCCAAAAACGGAGACTTTTCGCGAGTTTCCAGAATATGTCGCTAAAACATTAAGCCCAGAGAAAAACAAAAAAGTAGCCATGTTTTGCACCGGCGGTATTCGTTGTGAAAAATCTACGGCCTATTTAAAAGAGCAGGGGTTTGACGAGGTATACCATCTGGAAGGCGGTATTCTTCAATATTTAGAAGATGTACCAAAAGAAGAATCACTGTGGGAAGGTGACTGTTTTGTATTTGATAATCGTGTGGCTGTGAATCACGATCTTGAAAAAAGTGACTATCATCAATGTTATGCCTGTCGCTTACCGATTACAGATGAAGACATGCAAAGTGAAAAGTATGAGCCTGGCGTAAGCTGCCCGCATTGTTTTGGTACCCATACAGAAGATCAACTTTCTCGTTTTCGTGAACGTGAAAAACAAGTTAATCTTGCGAAGATGAGGCAGCAAGAACACGTGGGTACAGAGGCGCGGATCACCATGGAACAAAAGCGTGAAGAAAAAGCCCGTTTGCAACGTGAACGCGCGTTAAAAGCAAGAGAAAATCAGGCATAGACACTACTCAATAAGGGCGTTACACTCACCCTCTATGTAGTTGCTAAAAAAAGGGAAAGCGCGTGACCGCTCAACTTTCAGACGAAAAAATTGAAGAAATAAAGAAAGATTTTACCTTCTTCGACCAAGATGGTAATGGTCAGATTGATTTAACGGAGTTTATCGAGTTATTAACCGTTATTTCGCCAAAAACAAAAGCCAGCCATGTACAGGAAGGTTTTAAATTAATAGACAGCAATAACGACGGCTATATCGACTTTGAGGAATTCCTTGAGTGGTGGCAAGAGTGTTGGTGGGAATATTAATACTAACTGAATGTTAAAAAAGCGAGCTTTTAGCTCGCTTTTTTTATAGTAAAATTAACGGTAATAAAGTTGAGAATACAACCGGCACGGTTTACTCACGTTGTCGTTTAGAAAAAAGGGTAAGGACTTTTAGCATGAGCTCTGAGGTAACAAAACGTCTTAATAAATATATCAGTGATACAGGACTGTGCTCACGACGTGAAGCTGATAAATTAATTGAGCAAAATCGAGTTACCATTAACGATAAGCTGCCTGAGCTGGGCACCAAAGTTGCGCAAGGCGATAAAGTGAAGGTTGATGGAAAGCTTGTTAAAGCGGTAGCCGAAGATAAATCAGACCGCATTTACTTGGTATACAACAAGCCCATTGGCATTACCTGCACTACCGAGCGTCATGTGAAAGGCAACATCATTGATGCAATCAAGCACAAACAGAGAATCTTTCCAGTAGGCAGACTCGATAAGCCATCAGAAGGATTGATTATTCTGACCAGTGACGGCGACATTGTGAATAAAATTCTGCGCGCTGAAAATGCCCATGATAAAGAATACGAAGTGACGGTTAACCAACCTATCAGTGAGCGTTTTGTACAAAAAATGGCAAGAGGCGTTCCCATTTTAGGCACGGTAACTAAACCGTGTAAGGTAAAAGCTCGTGGTAAGTTTCAGTTTTCAATTATTCTAACCCAAGGCTTAAACCGACAAATCCGTCGCATGTGCGAGTTCCTCGGTTATGAAGTTACCAAGTTGAAACGCACGCGCATAATGCATCTAGAGCTAGGTAACTTAAAGCCAGGCCAATGGCGAAACCTTACTGAAAAAGAGCTTAATCAGCTAAATAACGCCGTACAACAATCGTCTAAAACAGCAGGGTAGGCGATGCTAATAGAGGGAGCCAGTATAGAAACACAATAGTTACTGGCACCTTCATAGTTTTGTAATAGCAAATTGTCCGCCGTGTGAAGTGCAAGTAACCCTTGATAAAAAAAACTTCGACAGGCGATTCAGTTTATCTCTAAAACAGTGGCTAAGTGGGGAGAGAACATATTTAACAGAATGTTAGGTGTTCCCTTTAATCAAATGCAAAACGTCACTAATTGCTGACTTTAACAATAGACCTACACAAGACAACAAGCTTTTGAAGGCCATAATAACCAAAGCAACACCAACCAATGAATCTACAGGTATAAAAGTAAACATGTAAATAGCCTGCCCAAGCACAATGCCTATAAAAATGCTTTCGTAAGAAGCATGCCGATCAACAAGCACTATAAAACCTGCCAATACTAGCGCGCCAGTGTAGTAATAGGAATCTGAGATCCAAGGCTCGATTTCACCGATAAAATAGGGTGAAAAAAATAAAATAGCAGCACCTAACAAGGTTGATATAGACAAACTGAAAAGAAACTGTCTCATTGGCTTTTCCCTATTAGCCATTATTTGAGTAGATGGCTTTTAAAATTTTTATTCGTAAGATCACTTCCCATAACCAACAGTAAGATAAAGGTAAGAAAAGTATAATCCTAAGGCTAAATAGGCCAGTGAAAAAAAGCTATTAATACCCCATACACAGTACCAAAACTTACCGAAGAAGAAGGTTGCTCTTCTAAACTTAGCGTTTACTAAAGCTAAGGACGATGGGATTAATAGGGTGGCAGAAAACCCAAATAAAGGAACAATAACAAACATTAATACTAAGCCTACCGAACTTGCGGCAGACTCGCTTGATACCGGAGTTATGATAAACATTGACCAGTACGAAACTACTAGAGCAACGAGTGCGCTTATTAAGCCTAAAATTTGAATACTACGCATATCTTCCTTGAAAATAAGAACTTAATGAGCGCGGTAATATGTAAGCTAAATAAAGTATCAATGCAACTTTGGATAATTCTAAATCTGATTTGGCTACATCAGGTATCACAACAATAGAACTGACTAAGCGCGATTCTAACGAATTACTTCATTGCCAGAATGCGTGTTCAGTGCGGACTGAACATGAATTGACTGGTTGGGTTATATTTGTGCGATCAACTACCCAACAATCCTCATAAATTGAGCAATAACAAAGCTCTATTTCAATATTATTATCTATAGCCAATATATCCGAAACCGATTCACCTTTGTATTTTAGAGGTGTTATAGAGTGACCCGACGGCAAAGTAGTATTGTTTAAATGGGATTGAGATATATTTTTGAATTCTGGAAGTTCTGACCATTTTTTTAGAAATTTCGTACCCGAATACACTTTTGCGTACTTGATGAGCGCTGGGCCCGTTCCCTTATTAGCAACGCCATAACTAAAAGAATCAACATTATGGCTTCTAAAAATTTCAATTTTGGGCCATACCGAAGCTTTAGCATAAGCGCGGTCAGTGTAAGCAGAGTAAATTGAAATGAAAGCGGTAAGCAGCCCAATGAACAGCGCTGTGAGTGCAATTATCATCTCGGGGTTTTTGTACCATTTTTCTTTCACCATAAATTTAGCCCTTAAAACACCTTATACGAAGTCAGTTGGCAACAATTTTTACGACTTAGGCCGTGTCAGTCGTTGCTCAATTTATTGTTATACATCAAAGACTCTACGATGTAAGTAATCAATTTCAACTTCCATTTCATACAAGGTTTTTGTTGATTCTAAATTAAGGCTGTCTCGCATTAATTGACGTTGCTGTTCATATGCAGCGCTCATCTCGATGTTAGCGGCTTGGCGATAGGTTTCTTCATCTGGCCATTGAGCGTAAGCGATAAAAGTATCGTTCTTATGCCTATGTAAACGAGAACCTAGACTTCCTTTGAATAGGAAAATACCTTGCGTAGTTTTGGGCCACGCGGAAAGAAATTGCTCTTCATACCCAGTCTTAACTACGAACTCAAACATTACGGCGAACATTACAATTCTTCCTTGATGTAAACGCCGTAATAGACGGCGAGAAATAAATTACTGATATTTAAAGTAAGCAATCTAACGAGTACTTTCAAGCGCGTGTTACTCTCGTATTTCTACTTTCCACGGCGGATTTAAGCGGTTTTCTCCCGCCCAGTAGAGTTTGATCTTATTACCAGAAGGGTCTTTTAGAATAGCCTCTTTCCAAAGGTAACTTTGCTCAATAGGGGGTTGTAAAAACTGAATACCTTTTTGAGATAAATTTTTGTGAAGCTCATCAAGGTGTTCGTGTTCAAAATAAATCACCGATTTATTTTCAAACACTTCATTTTCAAGAGATAAAGAAAATGTAGCGTTTCCATCTGGGCAGGAAAATCTAGCATAGTGAGGTGTGTCGACAATTTGTGTGAAGCCAAGCTTTAAGTAAAAACCAACAGCATCATCCATATTGCTTACTGGTAAAGTAACCTGATTGAGTTCCATTTATTTACCTATTTTGAAAACTAATTATGTAGCAAGTTAGCGGCTAGAAAGCGTAAACCCCCGCTTATTATTAGTCGATTTATTTATTATACACTTTTTAGCCAACCATTCTGAGATGCTATTAAAACGACGGCATCACTAATTAATTGGTCTTTGTATTTGTTTTTGTTATCAACAGCAGGACCAATAATTTCAAATTGCTTGTTTAATTTGCGGGTAAGTTCTTCGCTATGTATTTTTAAACTTTGATTATCAGAAATGTTAACTACCAGTCGCCCTTGTTCGTCGAGTGCTAATAAAAAATCTGAAGAAGTCGCCCGTTTGTTTTGAAAAGAAGCTTTTTGCCATTCTAATGCGGTGGAAAAATGGAGTTCACCGTCATGTAGCCAGGTCTCTTCTGTTTCGCCACTTTCCCTGAACTGCTGACTTGCTATATTCGCTAAATCTTCAGGGGAAGGAGAACATGCATACAGACCTAATAACAATATTAAAAGTACTGGTTTCATAAATCATCCTTGTAAAACGTGAACATAAGTTTAAGCATTCTTGAGCACAGCGACAATAGCGTATTGTTAATTGTCCGAGAGAGTTTACGAGCCTAAATGCTTTTGGGAGTCAACGGCGATGTTCTGATGATGAACATCGCAGTAAGGCAAGAATTTTTCATTCAAAAATTTAATCACTTCCGGGTGGAAATCACTTTGAGGTTGAAAATGATTTCCGTTAGGTACAGCGATATGTTTAAAAGGATGTGGGAAGCCTTTTGTTTTCAATCTCTCTATAACTTCTACTGACATTTCTTGTGAAGGCCATATGTGATCTTTTTCACCAGAAACCAACAGAATAGGGCCATTAATATCCTCAACCTTTATTCTAGCGGCCTCGACAGCATCAATATCCTTTAGTGCTATTTCATGAGCACGTCGTAAATCACCCATTAAAACTGATGGTAAAATATTCAGCGTTAGTGGTACGTGAGGGAGCTCTTGGTCATTAAACATAAATGAAGAGGTTTTGCCATCAGCAAAAAAAGAAGGGCCAGCAAATACAACATGACTTCCAGCTAATGAAACAACACCATTTATTTGTGTGTATTTAGAAGCCAAGGTAAGTGCTAATTCAGCTCCCTTAGAGCCACCCATAACAGCGACACAATTAGAATTTAATCTTGGGTTATTTAATGTTAGAACTATTTCATTATAAATAGCATCTAAAGAAATTCGATCTAGCTCTTGAGGTATACCTTCCATACCAAAATATCCAACAGCTAACATCGCATATCCTTGATCAATATATTGCTGTCTTTCTTTAATGTTATGAGGCTTTGTCATACTATTTCCGCCTTCACTGCCGCCAAAGTATACAACTAAAGGCTGTTCCTTACCTTCACCCAAAAACAGCTCAGCATCAACTTTTCCATAGTTCAAAGGGGGAGTACTAGAATCGAATGTCATTGGAGTAATGAATACAAACCCAACTAACAAAATTAATATGATGAGAACTATAAAACTAAAATATTTAACTATTTTCAACACCGTTTGCTTCCTTTCATTTTTTAAAAGATCTACTTTTTAAAGTTTGTTACATTACTAATTAAGATTAGCTAATGCTAAGCGGCTCAGAGGCGAAGCAGCAAAAAGCTAGTCACAGGCCTTAAGAGGAGAAAACCGCCGCAGGTTATGTGCTTTAGTACTATTCATATTCGTCTTCAAAAAGATTCAACTTTTCGTTTATATAATCCATTATTTTATCGAATTTCATCTCATCAATTTTTCCAGCGACAACATAGCAATTCAAAAAAGAAGACACATAATGGTACTTGTACTGGAGTTTTGAATTTTCATCATGAGAACAATCTTCCTTAAATTGCTCATCATTTGCTTCTATCATTTCCTTTAACAACTGCCCATTATTCATGTTATGAGTCTGAGAATAAATAATAGGAGCGAGCATATACATATTCTCTCTAGGAATTTCATCGCTGCTATCTACAGATTCCAGAGCTTTAGATAAAGCGTTTTCTACTTTTTCAAGCCATTCTTTCATAGTACGCATTTCCAGTTTATAGACACATAGCTTCTAAATAAGGAGCGTTTTTATACGGGCTTTAGCGAATCAAGTCAGCACTCAGGTTTGAATCTCATTCCACGCAAAATTTTGATTTAAATGGTAAATATCCTATAAGCAATGCTTAAGCCTATTTCTGCTGGGAGTCACTTTGAGACAAGTCGTTGCATAATTGGCAGTCGATATTTTTCTTAAAGTTATATGCTCTGCGCGTAGCGAATATTGCTACTGAAATAAAAGACCAAGTCAAACCAAAGATCAAAGAGTAATAAACCGTATGTCCTTTAATGTATTGAATGCCCGAAAGTAACGCGAACACTAGAGGCAAAGCGATGCTGTATTGAAATATCCATTTTTTAATTGGCATTTTTCCCTCTTTCGGTTTTATTGGGCTTTAAATTGCCCGTAAATGTAACTTACAAATAGTCGCACCGCCGAGTAATGTTTTGCCGTTGGCATATTACTCCTCACAATGAGGTCTAATATATGCGGTTAAGATTAGTGAGGTATAAACGAAAACCATGGGTTTATCGTCTTACTGTACGTGTCTTGTTGGGAACCTTTGTTACATAGAAAGTTAATATAATCAACATTGGCAACCACAAATACGCGTAGCCTAAATAAAAGATTCCCATATAACCAAGAGCAGGACCGTCAGACGGTTTAAAGTGAAGCCAGACTTCAATAAAAAAAATCATTGATGGAATAGTTGAAATTATTAGAGAAATAGCTAGAAAAATTCTAAATACATATGTTTTTTTAAAGAATTTGATTAGTCTTAGTGCCCAAAATATAAATGAAATGAATAAGCATGGAAGCCCTACGGTGCATATCGCAATCCATAAATAAACAGGGTTCACTAGATAAAATATTTGCGGAACTACTAGTCCGATGAGTTGAATCGCAATTAAGGCTAAACCCGGCATTGCTAACTTTAAGTGTTCCATCCTTGTCTCCTAACTTCTCAATACCGCGCACATGCACGTAGGACATAATAGCGAAGCAGCCCTGCGTGTATGCGCTCCAGCCAACGTAGTGGCGAGTTTATTGAGTTGTATGGTGCGTCATATACATCCTTGAATTATGTATTCGTTATTCCGGCTTGGTAAATGGTGTGATGAGGAAAGGGTTTTTACTATATTTAGCCGCATACCAAAAGGCCCACGCAAGAGCAGCTATTAGAATAGCCTTGGAGCAGCCCATTAATGCAGTAATAATATCGGGTAAGGCAATTAGACTAGAAACGAACAGAGTGACTGCGAAAAAGCTACAAATAACAGCACCGAGCATTGCGCATGCTCTTGTAACTGGGTGAAATACTTTGCTTTGTTTATTCATTAAAATTCCATTTCTAAATATCCGAGAAGCACATAACTTTTAACTAACAGTCGCAGGCGACTTAGGCAGTTCTACTGTAACAAAATTCAAATTCATTACTTTAAATAATTGGATACCGCTTGGAAACTAACAATTTACGAGACCCCAATGCGGCCTGTCTAAACACCCCAAAATAAAGTGTTTAATTTTATTCATATTGTCAGATTAACCGCTAACACCAGAAAATAAAACAAATCTTAATGGTGATTTTTGCTCATGAAATTAAAAATACCAAAATCGTGTGTTAGGGGAATAAGATGTATTATTTTAAAATGCTGTGGCAGCGATTAAGTAAATTGATGGGTAATTTGCAATAAAAAAGAAAAAGGAGCCCTTAGGCTCCCTTGCAAAAATTTAAATCTGTAACCAGAAATATTTCTGGTTTCAACTATACCTAGCTAGTTTTATCGCTATTATCTAAATCATCATCAGCACTGTTATCTAGGTTAATGCCAGATTCAAATTCGGTATCATCTTCAGGTTCAAGTTCTACTTTTCTTGGTTTACGTTTTACTGGCGCCATACCAATTTCTGTACCTGCCATGGTGTCTACGCGGCGTACTTTCTTAGCAACAGTTGCTTCTGCGCCATCTTGCTTACTGGCTTTATTTTTCTGCGTATCTTGTTTAGGCGTAGGGGCTTTAATTCCTTTGAATTTAGCAGGTAGTGCTTCGTGTGCCTCGCACTCTAGGTCATATTGTAAATGTGCCTTCAGTGCTATAAAGCTCTTCCAATCGCGAGGACCAACAAATGAAGCGGCTTCGCCTTTTTGACCAGCACGTCCCGTCCTACCAATACGGTGAATGTATTCGTCCGCATTTTTGGGTAAATCAAAATTAATAACCAAACCAACTTTAGATAAATCTAAACCTCGTGATGCCACATCGGTAGTCACCAAAACAGAATGCTGGCCTCGGGCGAACTCACTCATAATTGCAGCACGTTGATTTTGTGGTAAGTCGCCTCGTAAGGCGATGGCTTCAAGCTTGTCTTTGTTTAACATGGTGGTTAAACGGTCGGTATCTTCACGGGTTGCGGTAAAGACAATAGCTTGGTTATAAGTACGGTTTGAAATTTCGTGATGAAGTAGGGCGTCTTTATGCTCGATATTATCGGCAAAGAAACACTGTTGTTGAATATCGCCATGGTGCGCCGTTGAATCACCTACCGATACACGCACTGCAGCTTTAGTTAAACGGGCAGTCATGTAGTTGAGCTCAATGCTATCTAACGTAGCTGAAAACAGCATGGTTTGGCGTTTACGGTGGTTCGCAAATTCATTAATCATGTTTAGCTGTTCTGAAAAGCCTAAATCAAGCATGCGATCAGCTTCATCAAAAATAAGCAGCTCTAGGCCATTTAAAAATACACTTTTGTCTTTCAAATGATCGGCCACTCGGCCAGCAGTACCCACGATAATATGTGGGTTTCGGCGTAACGCTTTCACTTGGTCATTATAGTTTTCACCGCCCACAACCAAGGTGCAAGACAGGTTCAATCCCGCACACATGGTTTTGGCTTCTATGAAAACTTGCTTCGCTAATTCGCGAGTAGGTGCAAGAATAAGCGCGCGAGGGTCTTGTCGACTTAACGCCTTTTGCGACATCATTCTATTTATGGCCGGAATTAAAAATGCGAGTGTCTTACCCGATCCCGTTTTAGATGAGGCAATAATATCTTTACCCTGAATAGCAGGAAGCATACTTTTTTCCTGAATTTCAGTAAGCTCGGTAAAGTTTCTACTTTCGAGTTTGGTAATGATTTTGTGATGAACGGGTAAGTCAGTAACTAGCAAGATTCGGCCTCATGAATAATATCATTGCGTATTATCCCTTAAAGGCCGATATTATGAAAGCTTGCTATGCGTTTACCTTGGCGAAAATGCAGTTATACCTGCATTTCGGTCACATTTTCCGAAACAACTAATTTGCCGCCGGTTTTTGCTTGTATATCTTCAACTGTTACACCCGGAGCACGTTCTTTAAGTAAAAAGGCGCCATCCACCACTTCTAATACAGCAAGATCGGTAATAATTCGGGTTATGCAATTTACCCCGGTTAGCGGCAGGGTGCACTCACTAAGCAGTTTTGGGTTGCCACGTTTATCGGTGTGAGTCATGGTCACAATTATATTTTTAGCGCCTGCCACTAAGTCCATAGCGCCGCCCATACCTTTAACAAGCTTCCCGGGGATCATCCACGACGCAATGTTACCGTTTACGTCTACTTCAAATGCGCCTAGTACGGTAAAATCAACGTGGCCGCCACGGATCATGGCGAAGCTTTCCGCAGAGTTAAAAATTGAAGCTCCGGTAATGGCGGTAACGGTTTCTTTACCCGCGTTAATCATATCTGCGTCTAGCTCATCTTCATGAGGGTAGGGGCCCATACCTAATAAACCATTTTCAGATTGCAGCATTACACTAATGCCTTCAGGCACAAAACTAGCGGCTAACGTAGGAATACCTATTCCCAAATTAACATAATCGCCATCTTTGAATTCTTGAGCCACACGCATTGCTATTTGGTCTCGTGATAATGCCATTATTGTGACTCCTTTGCTGTGGTGTTTTGTACAGTTTTAGAAACAACCCTACGTTCTATGCGTTTTTCAAATTCCCCTTTTATGACTCTATTTACATAAATGCCGGGCGTATGAATTTCACTAGGGTTTAGCTCACCTGGTTCAACAATCTCTTCTGCTTCTACCACTGTAATTGTGCCCGCGGTGGCTGCCATAGGGTTAAAGTTTTGTGCAGTATGACGATAAACACAGTTTCCGTAACGGTCGGCTTTCCACGCTTTCACTATGGCAAAGTCGCCCGAAATGGCTTCTTCTAAGATATAAGGGCGGTCATTAAACGTTTTCACCTCCTTACCTTCACCTACAGGCGTGCCATAGCCAGTAGCAGTATAAAAAGCGGGAATACCTGCACCACCAGCACGCATCTTCTCGGCTAGCGTGCCTTGCGGTGTAAGTTCAACTTCAAGCTCGCCATTTAATAATTGCTTTTCAAACAGGGCGTTTTCACCTACATAGGAAGACACCATTTTCTTAATTTGTTTGTCTTCCAGCAAGATGCCCAGTCCAAAACCATCTACACCACAGTTATTAGAAACCACAGTAAGGCCTTTAGTGCCCATGGTTTTAACTTGAGCAATGAGCCCTTCTGGAATGCCGCATAGCCCAAAACCACCAGCAATAACTGTCATACCATCGGTCAGCCCGTCCATGGCTTCTTGATAGGTAGTGACGACTTTGTCAAATCCCGACATGGTACTTCCCCTTAAATTTAGCTTTGATAAAATGTGTTAAGTAAAAGTATCAACAATGTTATCAATTATGTAAAATTGAATTAATCACTCAATTAATAAGTTTTATTTATTAATTGAGTGGTTAGTGATGGTTGTTAATTTTTCGGATTACGGGCAAGTCAATGTGTTGGCTATCATGTCGGTTATCATTTCAAACATAGGGTGTGGGTCTTAGTTGAATGAATATTTCATACAGAAATTTGCAGGCTTTTATTCACGTAGCGCAATCAAGTACCTTTGCTGAGGCTGCTATTAAGCTTCACCTTACCCAGCCAGCCCTTTCATCTGCAATAAAGAAAATGGAAGAACAGCTTGGCGGAAAATTGTTTAGTCGCAGCACCAGGCATGTGGCATTAACCAAAGAAGGTGAAGCCTTATTACCTAACGCTATCAGAATAATGAGGGACTGGGACGACACTTTTGGTGATATTCAGAACCTTTTCGCCATGGCTAAAGGGCGCCTAACTATTGCGGCTATGCCTTCCTTTGCCGAATCACATTTACCGCATTTACTTAAACGGTATCACCAACTTGCGCCCAATATTAACCTGCGTATTTTAGATGTGGTGATGGAGAACGTGATTTATGAAGTATCAGAGGGCAGAGCCGAGATGGGCTTCACCTTCGAACCGCAGCAGAATGAGGGGCTTATATTCACACCTCTTTTCGACGATTGTTTTGTCGTGGTGGTGAACCCCCAGCATGAATTGGCAAAAGCAAAAACGGTTAATTGGGAAACGTGTATCGAATACCCTATGGTAATGATGAATAGGGGGTCGGCAGTAAGAATGTGGACGCAACAGAAGATAAGTACCGTGGGTGAAGCCGTTATTGTTGCCGAAACAGGGCAGTTGGGTACCCTTGGTCAGCTAATTAAGCAGGGGTTAGGCATCGCTATTATGCCATCGCTGTGCATTGCGTCGATGGAAAGCATAGGGCTAACCGTGCTTAAAATGGAAGAAGACCCCTTGGTAAAAAGGGTGGGCATGGTGAAAAACGCCAAGCGTGATATGTCAGTGGCTGGTCAAGCATTATGGACTGAGGTGTTACATCACTACCATAGGTAAAGTGTCAAATGCTGATAAACAGGTGCGTTACCATTTTTTCTTAGGCGCAAATAACTCATCCAATTCATCACGCTCTTCTTCTTGTTTCTTCGCTCTGTCTTGTGCGTTAACGCTTTTAAGATTATTTTGAATTTCTGACAACCATTCATGCAGTGTGGCCAAACGAGACTGTGTGTATTCATCTTGCTGATTTTGATTTTCTAGCGCAGTTTTTGCTTTTTCGTAATACTGACGGGCTGAACCTAACATGTTCGACTGCTGTGCAGCTCTGCCGCGTTTGATTAGCGTTTCAACATTAACCTTAATTTGTAAGCGTTCTAATTGTTTGTCTTCGTCATAAAATACTTTGCTTTCAACTTTGCCTTTACTGTGTTCTGAACGAAGTAAAATGCGAAGCTTTTTAACAGCCTGAATGTACTGAATAATAAGTTTGTCATTATCGGGTAAAACGAATTCGTTAGCGCTAACCGAGTCAGGGTTTTGTGAAGCGGATTTTTGCTCTGCATTGGCAAGTTTTTGTTTTGTTTCTGGCGTACCGCCAAGCTCATTGACGGTTTTAAGCGCACCTAAAACTCGGTTATCCAAGATTTGTAACATGCGTCCTGAAATAGGCATGTTTGAACACGCTAGAATAACATTCTTTGTTTCATCAATTACCGCGCGTTGTTTAGCCAGATCTGCCCGACGCTCCGAGTCAGCCTTAGCGCGATGTTGCTGCATAGCATTTATAAAGATTGCCGCTATCAGTAATACAACAATCAGAATTATTATTATCATGTACATGCGCGTATTTCCGTTTAATACTTAATTCGAATTATATGCTGGCTTTCACTGCCAAACTATTATGCGTTAATGTTACGGTATTTTTACCCTAAATACACTTCCGCCAAGAGAACCGCCATTGCTTAAAGAAATCTCTCCTTGCAGTTTGCCTTGCGAGTGAGCAGATGCAATAAGTCTAGCAAAGAAAAGACCTAACCCTGTTCTACCTTGACTAAGCTCAAAATCGGCTAAATCTTCGTGACTTTTCTCAAGCATAGACGTTGGATAGCCGATGCCATCATCTTCCACGCAAATATGTAGGCAGTCATCTTCAACCTGTGCTGAAATACAAATTTGAGAGGTACCATACCGAAGGGCATTTACCAATACGTCGTTAATTAATAGGTATATAAGCTCTCTATCTAAATACCAACTTAAATTGAGGTCGACATTCGCCTTAACCACAATTTCTTTTTGTTCAATGTAAATATTATTAGACCCAACTACATCGTCTATTAAGTCACTAACAAAGCATTCATCTACTGTTATCGGCAGACTTTCTAATTCTGCACGATAAAGTGATAAAATTTGTACTAAATTGGTATTAAGCCGCGATGCTTCGTAATGCACACTAGCTACTTGCTCTCGTGCTTTACTATTTTCAGGGGCTAAATCATTAGAAAGATTTTCAATTGACTGAATAAGAAGAAATAATGAATTTTTCATATCGTGCACAGCAGCAGCTAGCACCGACGAAAAGTCGATAGGAGAGGTAAGTTGCTTTTTTTCACTCATATGAATAAAACCCGTTATTTTCCTTAAATTTGAAGGTGTTGTACCAATTAAAACATCTGTAAGGATAAAGGAAAACAATTATTCAGTAGGTAACCCATTTTCAGTATTACTTATTTAGCGCAAAATTACCTACTATTTTGTGGGTTAATCTGTCACTTTTGTAATAGCTTATCGTAATTATTAGTAGTTTTGGTTATAACGATAAGGTTATAGTACACAACTGGTTACAAGGAGCGATGTTTTACATGAAATTACAACAGCTACGTTACATAGTAGAAGTACTTAACAATAATCTGAATGTTTCTGCCACGGCAGAAAGTTTATATACCTCTCAGCCGGGCATTAGTAAGCAGGTGAGAATGCTAGAGGATGAGTTGGGTGTACAGATTTTTGGGCGTAGTGGTAAGCATCTAACCCATGTTACTGATGCCGGAAACGATGTCATTAATATATCCCGCGAAATTTTAGCCAAAGTAGAAAGTATCAAAGCGGTGGCACGGGAGCATACGCTACCCGATCAAGGTAAGCTAAATATCGCCACTACGCATACGCAAGCACGTTATGCGCTACCTGATGTGATCCAAGGTTTTATGAGCAAGTACCCGAAGGTGTCTTTACACATGCATCAAGGGACGCCATCGCAAATCAGTGATCTGGCCGCTAAGGGCGAAGCCGACTTTGCTATCGCTACTGAAGCTTTGCATTTATACAATGATTTAGTGATGTTGCCTTGTTATCACTGGAATCGAAGTGTAATTGTGAACAAAGACCATCCTTTGTCGAAGAAAGGCTCTATTGATATTAGCGATATCGCCAAATACCCCCTTGTAACCTATGTATTTGGTTTTACTGGTCGCTCAGAACTCGACCAAGCGTTTGAGCGTGCGGGCCTTACTCCTAAAATTGTCTTTACCGCCACCGACGCCGATGTCATTAAAACTTATGTGCGGTTAGGTGTGGGTATTGGTGTTATTGCGTCCATGGCCGTTAGCGATGAACTCGATTCAGACTTAGTGAAAATTGATGCAAGTCATTTGTTCGATTACAGCACGACCAAAATAGGCTTTAGAAAGGGCTCTTTCTTACGAAGCTATATGTACGACTTTATTGAGCGCTTTGCACCGCATTTAACGAAAGATAAAGTTGAAAAAGCCATGATGCTAAAAAACAATGATGAAGTTGAAAAGATGTTCAAAGGTGTAACTTTACCAGTTAAGTAAGCTAGATTAGCCAAACAGGTAAATTTAGCGTTGAAAAGTTAATCGGATCATTTGGATTAGCTGTCTATGTATGAAAATACGTAACAGAATGGCTGAACTACCGTTTAGGTCACTGATTTACGATATTATAATATAAGCCATTGATTAAAATGGCTTAATAATACAAAAAATTAAATTGATACGTCTCTCATCTGCTTTAATGTAGATCCAAATTGGCTTCGCACAACTGGGTTGAATTCATAAATACCCATGAAGTTAATATGCGCCCAAGCGATAACCGAGCCAGTCGATATTGATTCAATGACATTCGCACGTTCATCATGTGAACAAAGAGATAGACAATGGTCAGACAAAAATAAGTAGTTCCATAGAATAATCATATTGCGTAACAAGGTATTACTGGCCATGACCAATTGAATTTCGTCCTGCAGACCGACTTGTAACCTACCGTTTCTTCCAAACAGTACTTTGTCTGCAAGTTTTTGACCTAACTCGACTCTGTTAAGCTGCTTCTGAATATTTTGCCTGAGCGCTTCATCGTCTACATAGTTTAAAATGAAGTGGGTCTTTAGCAAGCGTCCGAATTCTTTAAAGGCTTTATATAGTGTGTTGTCTCGCTCACTACTGGATAACATTTTTAACATTTGTGAAGCACTGCAGCGCTTCAACTTCATAGACGCCATAAGCCTTAATATATCATCCCAATTATCCAATATGAGTTTCTTATTAATTTGCGTCTTCGGCGCTAATGGCGAATCAGAGTAAGAGTATTTGTTGGTTGTTTTAGACTCATAAGCATACAGAGTTTGATGATGAACATTTTTAATGCGTGGTGCAAAAGACACGTCCATGAAATGCAAACCAGCAAACACAGCTTCAGTATAACCATGCGTGTCGGTGCTATGAAAGTGCTCCTCTATATCGTCTTGCATCAATGCATGTTTTGATGATACTAACCCTTCAAGGACATAAGGCGCCTCGCGATCTGATGACGTTAAGACATTGACATGAAAAAAGGACTGTTTTTCGTCAAGAAAACTATTAACGCTTATCCCTTGTTCTTTGCCGTAATATTTGTATGAATAATTTGCAAGCAAAGAGTTCACGTTAACCACGACTTTCTTACCATCGCTACTTGAATGTAATCTGCCATCATTTTCATTATATATGGTGGGTAAGGAGAGAGATTGGATTGTTTTGACTAAAAGGTCATTTGCTCGTTGGAAGTTTTGAGTAGATATCCACGAATTTTCTGTATCTTTTAACGCTTTTTCTGAAAATAGCCTACTTGCTCTAGCGAGCTCTGTATGACCCAAGTTTGTTCCTAAACTTAATATTGTGGCGAATAGTAAGCGCACGTCTACTTCAGATTTACCAGCACGTGGAAGACGATTGCGAAAACAACTTGAAAAATCAGTCTGCCGGTTTATTTCGAACATGACATCTTGAAGCGTAACTGAGCGAGAAGCTCCTAATAGCGTGGGTATGTATTTCGCGATCGAAAATTCGGGGTCGGGATATTTAATCCGCCAGGTACCATCTTCTTTTGTCGAAAAATGTGAGTTTTCATTGTTGTTAATTCGCCTAGTGACGTCTTCAAATCTTCGCGTTACGCTCCTACCAATGTCGGCAAGTACCGCTTTTCCGTCTGCAAACTTTTCAAGCGATGCTGCTGCCAACAGCCGTTTTCGATGATGGTCCCACTCTTCGATACCAATCATATAACTTGGCGTCTGTCTATAACGGTAGGAATAAGTTAACGTTAATGACTTGTTCTTTAGTCCTCTCGCCACACTCATGAATAGGAACGCCCGATATTTGTTTATTGGATTGATATCGTCCTCTTCATTCAGGTGAGCCGATTCGATTTTACTTAAGAACGCAGTAGGTGAGTCTTCATCGATAATTTTTGGTTGGGATAAGTAGAAGGTTATGGCTTCCAACAGTCCTTGATCTTTGCTTTGCGTGTCAAAGCTCATAGACTTAATGAGCGGACCTAGTGTGCGCTGGAGTTTGATGCTGTTTTCAAACAGCGAGCGATAATAATCAGCATGGGTAGCCAGTTTAGTAATGCTGTTCCCAACACGTTCAATATGCTTTTCAAAATCAGGGTTTTCGGCATTAAAAAAAGCACTTATTAGCTGATGTGCGCGCTCGTTTCGTTCTTCAAAAGACAAATCCGCATCTTGGGTGATGGAATATACTAGCTCTAACACTCTCCTGGCATCTTTAGCGCTATTTAGTACTGTTTTATTAGCCTCAAGTGTACTGACTCGTTGCTCGTCGCGTTTGGTCCGCTCATTACCTTTTGCTTTGTTTGTAAATTGTTTAACTACTTTTAAAATAGCATCTGCAGAAAAATCATGGCGCTTATAAAACTGATCATAAATAAAAGACAAATAGTAAAGCGACTGTTTGTTGTCATTTTTCAATCGCCGGATTTCATCGTTGTTCCCTAAGTAAATTGCATCTGAAAAATGTTTAATCGCTTCGTCTGTGAGCCCCATTTTTTTGTAAACAGGTGATAGTTCAAAAAAGTGCTCGCCAAACACCTTTAGTATTGCCGCATTTTGATTGAGGATCCTCTGGCCAAGGCCTTGATCGATTCTTTTTAGCTCTCTGATGCTATATAGATGCGATTGCGCAGAAAAAAACTGCAACAGCGACTTTTTCTTTTTGAGTGATAATGACTCTTCAACCAAATCAAGCATCCGTGTTTCATAAGAATGAAAAGCAGTCGAGATAATATCAACAAACTGATTATATGCGGGGATCTCGACGCGGCGCATCCAACAATACGAGACAAGTGCAAACAACATATCTTCTTTGTTCATGCGGATAGATACTAAGCTGTCTGCATGTGCTGCTAATAGTGCAGTCGTGTTAGATGTCATTGCTTGCCAGTTGTATTGCGCAAGTATTTGTTTCTTTTGCCGAGAGGCAACTTCTGGCGAATACGTCGATAAATCAATAGTGCTTTTAAGTGATAGTGCCTTTATTGCTGTTTTTATATCGGCGTCAATAAAGCGACTTGTTTCAAAAAAACGTCCCTTTGCTTGAAAGTATGCCTTAGACACTAAGTAACCGACCTTGGCAACGTCAGATTGCATTTTGTTCAAAATCTTTTTAGTTTCGACATCTAAAGTGAAATAGCCAATACTTGCTTCTTTCGTTAGTTTTGGTACGCTATCAAATGCCCGCTTTCTCGCTGAGGAAAGTACTTTCATTTTCGCCATTTTATCATTCCTTTTAGTTATTAAAATCAACCTATTAATTACGTTATCTCTAAAAACGTGCAGTGTACACTGTTGTAATTTAAAGAAATGGTAATTAAAAGCGCAATATATATAACTGTATCGTCTTACTAAATTAGTCATTTTCGTGTAGTGTACAGTGACTAATATGTCAATAATTTACGGATATTCATCAGCAAAAATGTCGCCCACAAACGAACTGTATGCGCCTCTGATAAAGGCATTTGACCACTTTAATCGCGCATTATTTAATAACGAATTGCCGCCTGTCATTTTTACAGTCCAGCGTAAGAAGAACGTGATGGGGTTCTTTGCGGCAAAACGGTGGGGGAATGCGCAAGGTGATCTCTGCAGTGAGTTGAGTATCAATCCTTCTTATTTTGCTTCTTCGAGAATAATAGAAGTTTTTCAGACCTTGGTTCATGAGATGGTGCATGCATGGCAATTTCATTTTGGTCTGCCCAGCGAGGGACATTACCACAACAAAGAGTGGGCGCAAAAGATGATGGATGTAGGCTTGATGCCGTCAGACACGGGGGAGCCGGGTGGGGCGATTGTTGGACGCAATATGAGTGACTTTATTATGAAGCAAGGCGCGTTTATGCAAGCGGCAAACGCACTTCTGCAAGACGATACATTCAACTTAAACTGGGTTGACCGCTTGGCGTTGCCGAAACTTTATGAGCCGATAATTGTTGATAATCCAATATTAAAACCAAATTCGCAAGTCGAACACTTCGCGCACGCAAGCGACATTCTAAACGCTAATGTCATATCGCTGAGCGATGAATTACAGAACGTTTCATTTCCCTCTGAGCGCGAGGACTTTACGTCTATGCCAGATTCTTTTTTCATCCGTGAAGTTGCCAAGCGCCAAACGCGAACAAGGCATATCTGCCCGGGTTGCAATACGAAAGTTTATGGGAAGGCGTCATTGAATATCATCTGCGGTGACTGTGAATTACCTTTTATGATGGATTCATGACAAGTTCAACAAGATTTTTGTGCCAATAGTTGCCACCCCAGTGTTAAGAATTCGATAATAGACACCTGCCCTGATCTACTTGGCGTCAAACGAAAGTCGTTTTTTACCAGCACATTTTATTTTTTATTTTCCATGAATTTTATAGTGAAGCAGGTGTTTTGGGTTGAAGATTCTGCATAGATATCACCCCCATTGATCTTTATTATTGACTTAGCAATCGTTAAGCCAAGTCCCGCACCTTGCCCATCTCGTTTGCGTGAAAAATCTGTTCTGTAGAAACGGTCAAACAAACGACTCAAATGTTCTTCAGGGATGACATCTCCATGGTTAATTATTGAAATGGAGAAGGCGTCAGCCGAATCTTTTGTTTCAATAATAATTTCATCGTCGTTAGGTGAGTAACGAATTGCGTTAGATATCAGATTACTAAGTGCCTGGCGAAACATTGTTTTATCACACACTAACTCAATTGACGGGCCGCGCAGGGTAAGCGTTATATCTTTCTCATCAGAAAGCACTTCAAAATACTCAGTTAAGTCCCTGATCTCTTGGTTAACGTCTATTTTGTCTTTACTGGGTGTAATCAATCCATGCTCGGTTTGCGCTAGCAACAACATGTCGCTGACCATCTTGCTCATTCTTTCATATTCTTCAAGATGCGAATACAGTATATCCGTATACTCTTCGTTACTTCTTTCTCGGTTTAAAATTACTTGCGTTTGTGTCGTCAAGTTAGTGATTGGGGTTCTTAATTCATGTGCGATATCGGCGGAAAAAAAGGACAGTCTTGAAAAACCATCTTCCAACTTTTGGATCATAGTATTAAATGAGTCGACTAACACCGTTAATTCAGTGGGGACGCCATTTGTGCTTAACCTCGCATCTAAATGGTCAGCAGATATTGTTTCAATTTTTCTACTAAAGCTGCTAAGTGGCGAATGGCCTCGATAAATTGCGAACCTTGCCGCCAATATCGTCACAATAGATGCGCATAGGGTTCTCAACCATTTTTTTATAACTGACTCAGTTCAGATTTTCGATCTAAAAGGTTCAATGAGCTGTACCATATATCCTTTTGGATAATTAGGTTGACTGTCGATCCCCAAGTCTCCATCACACGGGGAAGGGTGCTTGCTCGAGTCTATTACAAATGTACCAAGCAGGTGATCCCAGAAGTGTGTAAATAAGCCAAAATTAACGTTTCCTTTGATACCATCTTTTATGTGATGATGGCGATGACCAGGTGCTACAGCCCAAACGTATTTTAGGGCTCCAATCCTCATATCAACGTTGGAATGCTGAAGTAGCAACTGGATTGCAGCACTAAATCCTAATAGAGCTCCGATTTCTAAAGGCATACCGATCAGAAGTAGTGGGAACGTGCCTGCACTTAGTTCAATTGCTTGGTGAAGGGGATGCTTTAATAATCCATTAAAACCGTACATTCGTTTAACGCTATGATGCACGGCATGTAAGCGCCAAAGCACATCATTTTTATGGCTAATATAGTGTGCCATTGTGATCCCAAAATCCGCTACGATGACGGCAAAGCCAAGTTGTAATAGTATTGGCCATTGGTGGGGCCAAACACTAAAATGCGGCACTATGGTGGTCATTATTGGGATCATTGCAACCGTAATAATTAAAGTACCCTCATTAACGACTGCATGGACAATATCACGCACCAAATCACCTCGAGGTGTGTTCCACACTTTTTCATAAGGTAGCCATTTCTCTGTCGCAAACGATACGACGACCGCGAGTAAAAGCAGCGGTATAAGCCATGCAGGGGATAGTGTCCTATCGATAATGTTGATTGCAGCAAAAATAAAGCTTAAAAAAAATAGTGGGCTGAATACCCACTTACCTATTGTTTTCATATTATCTATCTACTCATCGTTTCACTGATACGTAAATTATTGCTTATTTAGGTGTGATTAGGCTTGTACATAACGGCTAATTAACATGACATTTAATGGTGTGCGGTTTGAATAACGAGGAAGGTGCAAAACCAAATAACTGTCTAAATGTTTTGCTCATATGCGGTAAGTCAGAAAAACCTGCAGCATGCGCTGCTTCTGTCAGTGTCGCTGACTTGCTCAATTCTTCTATGGCTTTTCGTATCCGCCACTAGACAATAAAACGGCTAATTGGTATACCCACTTCTTGCTTGAAAAGGTGCGTTAACCGACTTGGGGACAGGAATACTTTGGAAGATAAAAATTTCAAGTCGATGGCACTGCCTCGACGAGAAGCAATAATGTCGATAACAGCCCTTACTCGTTTATCCGCTTTACGCATTGAAGGGGGAGGGCTGTTGACTAACCCCATAGCTGTATTAATTGTTCTCCACACATTGTCGATATTGACATCAGCAAGTAGGTGTTGGGTAATGCAGCCCAACTGGATGTCCGACAAAGGAATTGCACTTATCCCGTCCCCCACAGCTTGACGTAAGGCATCCAAGAAATGTTGATTTTGCTCATCTTCGGGCTCCAGAAAAAGGGCCACTATTTGGGTATCCGGCGCCAGAACCTTGTGAGGAATGTCCTCGCAAATCAATATGCAGCGTCCTGTAAGAATGCTTTGCGTTTTACCATTTTGGACAGATAGTTCTTTGTCTAAACCAATGCAAATTTGGATGGCATGATGTGCATGAACATCATTGTCCGGGCTTGTCCCGACATAAATTGCCTTATAAGGCCACAAATGGATTTGCATAGCTGCCCCAGTAAAAGAAGCTAATGCTATTACAATAGGTGGGGGAAATCCATTCCAAAACCAAACATTAGCCGATAGTTACAAGTTCACTGAAACAAACAGGTCAGTTGCATAAAATCAACGCACAGCCGTAATCATATAAAATGAGCGTTTTTAAAAATACATCATAACTGCGTTGGCAGCCTTGTTGTGCCACTATTAACCCTTCAGGCTTGTAAATAATTCAATATTCCACAGTCTCTAACAGTCTTTTCGTCATCACAAGTAGAAGCCATATTTTCAAGAGATAATTTTAGAGCCTGTAGTTCCTGAATACGAATGACGACGTCTTGTAAGTGCTTTACAACTAGTGTGTTGATATTCGCACAACTTTGTTCTGGTCTCGACTTGATATCCAATAGCGTTTTAACTTCAGCCGTTGACATACCCAATGAGCGACACTGTTTCACAAACTGAAGTTGTTGTATGGTTGCGGTATCGTAAACACGGTAATTGCCGATTGAGCGATCGACTAGGGGTAAGAGACCTTTTCTTTCGTAAAATCGAATAGTTTGTACACTACAGCCTGTTGTCTTCGCAACATCACCAATTTTCATTTTATTCATCGCCCTGCTTGACTCTATACTAGGTATAGAGTTTACACTGATGCTATGAGTTAATAAAGAGAGCTTTTCAAATGAGTGGTTGTGGGTGCGAAGTTGAAATAAAGGACCAGTCTCAACGGCAGGTGTTATATTGGCTGTTGGGAATCAACGCTACCATGTTTGTTATCGAAATGGGGATCGGATTGTTTGCTGATTCAACAGCGTTGATCGCCGACTCTCTTGATATGCTCGCCGACGCAGTTGTATACGGTGTCGCTCTGTATGCAATTGGTAAATCCCTATTACACAAAGCGAATGCTGCAAGAATTAGCGGGTATTTTCAAATGGCGCTGGGCTTACTAATTATCATTGATATTGTAAGGCGGTCAATTTATGGAAGCGAGCCTGTATCTGGGTTAATGATGTCGATGGGCGCGGTTGCGCTGATTGCCAATGTCATTTGTCTGGTGGTCATACGCAAACAGAGAAATGACGAAGTGCACATGCGTGCCAGCTGGATATTTTCGGCTAATGATGTGATTGCCAACTTGGGGGTCATCTTTGCTGGGGTTATGGTTTTCTGGCTCGATTCTCGATGGCCGGATCTGGTCATCGGCGTAATAGTTTCTTGTGTAGTTTTACGCGGTGCGAAAATGATCCTCAAAGATGCCAAAAATGAGCGACAGCGAGCTCTGAATGACTAAAGGCAATAGCATAAGACATGTTTTCAATCGCGCAGCACAGCTTCGCCGGTTGACATGGCTATTAATAGCTTTGCTATTATTTCAATCGGGCTTTTCGTTTGCTGCGCAATGCGATGAATACCCGGCGGAGATACCGTCAACCCCTGAACTATCAAAATCAGTTAACGCTAATGAAACAGCTGCGCAAAATGTTAACTCTGCTGACACGTCGAGCGAAGAATCCAAGTGTTACCACTGCGTACTGTGTAAATGTGGTCAGATTAAGTTTCTGGCCCAACACTTAATGAATAGCTTAGTTAAACCGTTATCTATCGATCAGTATTTTTATTTCCGCAAGACGACAGACGCCCCAATAGAGCGCTTTTTACGCCCCCCTCAAAAATAATCTGGCTTTTTAACATAGTGTGCGTCGGATATTCCGTGTACGTCGATATTTTAATAAAAAGGTTATTTTATGCAGTATTTACGCCCAATGGGCATAAAAAGAATAGGCACAACGTGTCTTATATTCATGCTTTTTAGTTCGGTAACAATGAGCTCTTCTGCTCAATCTGCCGATGCGCAAGTTTCTTCCGTTACACTTGAAAGTGCACTTAAGCGAACATTATCAAACAACCCAGACTTACTTGTATTTGATTTTAAGTCGGCTTCTTTAGAAGGTGAAGCAAAAACAGCTAAATTAAGACCTCAAATGGCTGTTGGGATTGAAGTTGAAAATGTTCTGGGGACAGGCGACGTGTCTGGTATCAGAGATACCGAATTGACATTGACGTTATCGTCTGTCATTGAGCTGGGCGATAAAGTTAACAGCCGAATGAATGTGGTGAGTACGAAACAAGCACAACTGCGCGCTCAACAGCGTATTCGCTCGCTAGACATATTAGGTGAAACGACTCGGCGATATATCAATGTGATCGTTCAACAAGAGTTGTTCAAGGCAGAACAACGGTCAGAAACACTGGCGCGCACGATGTTTCAGACAGTCTCAACACGGGTTAAAGCGGGTGCTTCTGCGCCACTCGAGCAAAAACGTGCAGAGGCGGCGTTATCGCAAGCGCGTTTATCACTTTTGATAAGTAAACAGAAACTAAATGAATATAAACGCGATTTAGCCATGATGTGGGGAGATAACACAGTTGGGTTCATAGAAGCAGAAGGAACTCTCTTGTCATTTCCAGACTCGCCATCTCTTGAAAGCATAATTGTAGAGCTACAAAGTAATCCGCATATTTTGCTTTATGCTGAAAACTATCGCGTGCAAGAGTCACGATTAAGAGTGGTACAGGCTAGCCAGCAATTTGACGTTACGTGGGAGGCCGGTATTCGAAGGCTTCAAGGAATTGATGATACGGCTTTTGTCGGTAGTGTCTCCGTACCGTTATATACCAAGCAGCGCAATCTAGGTGAATACGAACAACAGCGAGCATTGTTGGACAGCATTGCCTCTCAAAAGCAAGCGAAAATTCGTGAACTCACTCGTCAATTAAATCAGGTAATAAGTGCAAAAGACCAAGCCTTACTGACGGTTATGACCCTCCAAGACAATGTTATTCCAACCTTGGAATCTGCTTTGAACTTAGCGCGGGAGGGGTATGAAAGCGGTCGCTACAGCTACATAGAGTGGGTGACAACACAGCAGCAACTCATAGATATGCAACGAACAATGATAAAGGCCGCAGGCTTGGTTCATCTGCGAAGCGCAGATCTAGAGGCACTGACAGGACTCCCCATTTTTAGTAAGTCCACATCGACGTCTGCTCAATCTTCAGAATTAATAGAGAAAAAATAATGAATAAATCACATTCTACAATAAACAAAAGTGCTCGTGACTTGCTCGGTATGTTAGCCATGCTACTCACTTTGCTATTTGCTACTGCCGCCATGGCTGACGATAACGACGAAGAAGAGGAAGAAAGACCCGAGTATGTGGTGTTATCACAAGAGCAGTTGCTTCAACACAAAATCACTGTCGCATCAGTCGAAGCGGGATCACTAACGAATACAACCAGAGCGTTTGGCCGAATAGTTCATGATCCTGCATCACTAAGCCATATTCGTGCCCGCTTCGAGGGCGTAGTAAAACGTATCACCGTAAACATAGGGGACAAGGTAGAAAAAGGTGACACACTCGCAATCATTGAATCAAACGAAAGTTTAAAGCAATATTCAATCACTTCACCGATGTCTGGAAAAGTTATCGCTAGACACGCGAATGATGGGGAGCTTACCAACGGGCAAGTGCTACTTTCTATCGCCAATTATTCTCGTGCAATAGCGCATTTGGCTATCTTCCCGACACAACGTACTCGTATTTCCCCAAATCTGGAAGTCAGTTTAAGGCTTGAGGATTTGCAGCAACAATCAATTATTGATCACATTTCTTCCTCTGCGGATAACAAACCGTATTCTATCGCTTTTGTAACTGTAGATAATAGCAATGGTTATTGGCCTTTAGGCGCTATGGTGCAGGGTGACATTCAGATTGGTTTCGAAGCAGTTAATATGGCTCTGCCAAAAAATTCTATACAAGAATTAGATGGACAGACAATTGTTTTTGTAAAAGAAGGAGAACGATTTTACCCCCGCCAAGTAGAAATTGGCCGCACCGACAGTCGTTTAGTAGAGATTGTAAAAGGGATTCAGATAGGTCAGCAGGTCGTGGTAGAAAATAGCTATCTACTTAAAGCGGATCTATTAAAAATGGAGGCTGGTGATGATGACTAACTACTTAAGCCTTGTATGTCAGAAACAGCACAAAGTCTTTAAAGAAAGGGAGGTGAGAGCATGATTGCTTCAATTCTCCGTCTATCGATTGAGCGCCGTGGTGTAATGATGTTGTTTGCGTTGTTTGTTGCTTTTTTTGGTATGTATAGTTACCAACAATTGCCCATTGATGCCGTGCCCGATATCACAAATGTGCAAGTGCAGATAAATACCGCAACCCCAGGTTACTCGCCTTTAGAAACTGAGCAACGGGTAACGTTTATTGTAGAAACATCGTTGGCAGGATTGCCTAATTTGTCTTACACCCGTTCAATCTCACGTTATGGTTTATCGCAAGTAACGGTGGTTTTTAAAGAAGAAACCGATTTATATTTTGCACGTAATCTCGTCAACGAACGCCTCAATGCCATCGCGGCACAGTTACCCATTGGATTGACACCCGAGATGGGACCTATTGCAACAGGTTTAGGAGAGATTTACATGTACTCCCTGAGTGCTGAGCCTCAAGCGCGACAGGATAACGGCATGCCTTATGATGCGATGGCATTAAGAGAGATCCATGATTGGGTAGTTAAACCACAATTATCGCTTGTCGAGGGAGTGACCGAGGTTTATGCGATAGGCGGATTTGAAAAACAATATCATGTAAATCCAAACCCAGTGGCAATGATAAACTTCGGGATCAGCACCACTGACCTTATCAGTGCGCTTGAGCGCAACAATGCCAATCAGGGAGCGGGATTCGTAGAGCAAAATGGGCAGCAGGTACTGATCAGATCTAAAGCGCAATTAAAAGGTATTGACGATATTGGCCAAGTGGTTGTCAAAATCATAGATGGTATTCCTGTAAAAGTGCTAGACATTGCGCACATCAACCTCGGTAAAGAGCTTCGTTCTGGGGCAGGAACTCTAAACGGCCAAGAGACAGTCATTGGAACGACAATGATGTTGGTGGGAGAGAACTCACGTACGGTCGCAAAAGCTGTGGACGAAAAGCTTGAAACAATTAAAACAAGCTTACCCGAAGGCGTCATCCTTGAAGCTGTTTACGATAGAACAAGTCTGGTTGATAAAACCATAGACACAGTACAAAAAAACCTCGTAGAAGGCGCTTTACTTGTTATCGTTGTTTTATTTGTTCTGCTTGGTAATGTGCGCGCTGCACTTATCACCGCTGCTGTCATCCCATTGGCAATGCTTGCTACTATATCGGGCATGGTAAAAACCGATGTGTCTGCTAATTTGATGAGTTTAGGTGCACTGGATTTTGGCTTGATTGTCGATGGTGCAGTTATCATTGTTGAGAATTGCATTAGACGATTATCTGAATCACAGCAGCGTAACGGCGCAATATTATCGCTTAAAGAAAGACTGGATGTTGTATTTGAAGCCACTAACGAAGTCATACGACCAAGTTTGTTTGGTGTTTTAATTATCACCATTGTCTATATTCCGCTTTTCACTCTCACTGGTATCGAAGGCAAGATGTTTCATCCTATGGCTGCGACCGTGATCATGGCACTGCTTGCAGCCATGGTGTTCTGTTTTACAGTGGTACCGGCTGCAATCGCCATCTTCATGAGAGGGAAAATCAGCGAAAAAGAAAACCCGATTATCAAAGGAGCCAAAGCAGTATATCGTCCTGTATTGTTAGGGGCACTGCGATTTAGATGGGCAGTATTATTGGGCGCGAGTGCTTTAGTTGTCGGGAGTCTATGGATGGGCAGTAAATTAGGGTCTGAATTCATTCCACAGCTCAATGAAGGCGATATACTGGTGCAGGCAATAAGAATACCTGGTACAGGAGTAGATCAAGCCGTTGAAATGCAAAAAACACTTGAAGCAAAACTCATGCAATATGAGCAAGTAAAGACGGTATTTGGTCGCACTGGTACAGGTGAAGTTGCTACCGATCCTATGCCGCCAAATATTACAGATACTTTTGTTATCTTGAAGCCAAGGGCACAGTGGCCAGATCCATCAATGACGAAAGCGGAGTTAGTAGAAACGCTTGAAGAAGATTTGTTTACTTTACCAGGTAATAATTACGAATTTACCCAACCAATACAAATGCGCTTTAATGAGCTAATTAGTGGTGTGAGGGCAGATTTGGGGATAAAGCTATTTGGGGATGATTTAGATATGCTCTTTGCATCTGCCTCCGATATTTTATCGGTTATTACAACCATTGAGGGCGCTGATGATGCCAGGCTTGAGCAGGTCGAGGGTATTCCAATTTTCACAGTTACGCCAAAGCCTGTTCAATTAGCACGTTATGGTTTGGATATTGCTGACTTGCAGTTATGGCTCAATGCAGCCACAGGCGGAGAGACAGCAGGAATGATTTTTGAAGGTGACAGGCGCTTTGAAATTGTCGTGCGATACGCCGACAATATCCGAAATGAGTTAACTCAGCTTGAAACCATTCCCATAATGACGCCCTCAGGTGAACATGTACCCATAAGCGAATTAGCCACATTCGCTTTTCAAAAGGTCCCCAGCCAAATAAGCCGTGAAAATGGCAAGCGTAGCATTGTTGTCACCGCAAACGTGCGTGATAGGGATATTGGTTCTTTTGTAGAAGAAGCGAAGGCGAGGATAAAAAATGAAGTCAATTTGCCAGCTGGATACTGGCTTGATTATGGTGGCACCTTTGAGCAGCTTGAAAGTGCAAGCCAACGCTTGACTATTGTAGTACCTGTCACCTTATTTGTGATTGTGACTATGTTGGTAATTGCGTTTGGCTCAATACGTGACGCATTAATTATTTTCACTGGCGTCCCGTTGGCACTGACTGGTGGTGTTATGGCGCTTTGGTTACGGGGTATGCCATTGTCGATATCTGCTTCAGTAGGATTTATTGCCTTGTCAGGAATTGCTGTGCTCAATGGTTTGGTGATGTTGTCGTTTATCAAGCAACGTTTGCTTGAAACCGGCGAATTAATGAATAGCATTGTTGAAGGTGCCCTTATCCGTTTACGCCCTGTCTTGATGACGGCCCTTGTGGCTAGCTTAGGGTTTGTGCCGATGGCATTAAATTTAGGTATTGGCGCAGAGGTACAAAGACCGTTGGCCACTGTTGTTATAGGGGGGATTGTGTCTTCAACATTTCTGACGCTTGTCGTTCTTCCGGTTCTTTATCGCATAGTATATGCAAAACGGGAAGGTGCTCTTAACTAAAACTGAGTAGATGCAGCAATCAGTACCTGTCACCGATTGCTTCATCTTTTTTCTGTATAAAACATTATAATCATATATTCTAAGTTGAATTAATATTTGAATATAGGTATATTAGAATATATGAATGTTAAAGAAATGCGACGATCTGCTGGATCTGCATCGGAATTGATGAAAATTTTAGCGAATGAGAATCGACTGATGATCCTTTGTCAATTAGTCGATGGCGAAAAATCCGTGGGTGAATTGGTTGAATTATTAGACTTAAGCCAACCCACAGTATCACAACAGTTATCTAGAATGAAAAACCAAGGGCTTGTCAGTTATAGAAAAAATGCGCAGACAGTCTATTACTCGCTTGAAGGTGAAGCTGCTCAGAAAGTGATCACAGTACTTTATGAGCTCTATTGTGAACAGCCAAACAAAGGTTCGTAAATTATTGGACTAAGCAATGCGATATTCCACGACATTTAGGGTGAAGGAAAACTATTTAAACCAAGTTTTAGAGAGGCTATATGAAAAAATTAATAATGAAGAGCGGCATATTGATCATTCCTATGAGCATCAGTGGTATGGCATGGGCTCAGCAAACTGGTCGTTATTATGACCATAATATGATGTGGGGTGGTGGCGTTTTTGGCTGGCTTTTTGGCGGCTTGATGATGCTTTTATTTATTGCTTTGGCTACCGCTGTAGTGATGCTCGTTGTGAAAGCGTTTGGAGGTCAAACAAAACAATCCGTGCCAACAGAATATGATGGAAACACCAATTCGATAAGTATTTTAAAGAAACGGTTCGCTATGGGTGAAATTGACAAAGAAGAGTTTGAGCGGACCAAGAAATTGTTGGAGCAATAAACTGTGATGAGCTATAAGTTGAGCTTACACCGCATGTGCAATTTTAACAACGGTGTAATGATATGAGTAACTTACGTATAAATGCATTCTTTGAACACGAAACTAAAACCGTGACCTATGTGGTTTTCGACCGATTAACTAAGGATGCAGCCATTATCGATCCTGTTTTTGATTTTAACATAGCATCAGGTGAATTGAGCACGGACAGTGCAGATACTCTGATCCAGTTTATTAACGAAAATAAACTTAAATTAAATTGGATTTTAGAGACTCATGCGCATGCAGACCACATTACATCAGCAACCTATTTGCAACAAAAGTGCGGTGGGAAAATAGGGATTGGTGAGCATATCAAGGATGTACACCAAGCGTTTGGAGAAACGTTCAACTGTAAAGAACAGCTCACCTGCAACATTGAGCTGTTTGATTGTCTTTTCAAAGATGGCGATGTTATTGAACTGGGGCAATTCAATATAGCCGTGATCCATACGCCTGGCCATACACCTGCCTGCGTTAGCTACAAGATAGAAGATAATGTTTTTGTTGGGGATACGCTATTTATGCCGGACTTTGGGACCGCAAGAGCAGACTTCCCTGGTGGTGACGCGAAAACGCTGTACCGCTCAATACAGCGAATACTATCGTTACCTGATGGTACTAAAATTTACGTCGGCCATGACTATAAAACACCAAATCGAGAAAAATATGCATGGGAATCCACGGTAGCAGAACAAAAACGTTGTAACGTTCATGTTAGAGACGGAAAGTCTGAACGTGAGTTCGTTCAAATGCGCTCTGATAGAGATGCCAAGTTAGATGTACCTAAATTGTTGCTCCCATCTATTCAATTAAACATTCGTGCTGGAACACTCCCCATCGCTGAAGATAACGGTATCGCTTATTTGAAGGTACCGTTAAGCATGGATAAAGACTAATCATGCTGAATTTAAGTGTTTGGCTGGCGGCATCACTCATGGGTGTGTTGCTCGGACTATTGGGAGCGGGGGGCAGTATTCTCACGGTTCCAATACTAGTGTATCTTGCTGATCAACCCGAAAAGCTAGCAATCGCTGGGGCATTATTCATCGTCGGCATGACTGCATTAGTCGCATGCATAGCCCACAGTCGTAAAAACCATCTGCACATACAATCTGCGCTGTTTGTTGGTATTCCAAGTATGATATCTGCATCCGGTGGGGCCTATCTCTCTCAGTTCGTAGAAGGGGAAGTGCAGATGATCACACTTTCTCTAATAATGCTCTTGGCCAGCTTAGTGATTCTTTTCCCAGTTAATCTGAACAGGGCTTCGTCAGATATCACAAATTACGCTAACGCCAAAATGTCTATTGCAGGCCTTTTAATAGGATTGGTAACGGGTTTTGTGGGCATTGGTGGTGGGTTTCTTATCATTCCAGCCTTGTTGGTCTTCTCAAAGTTAACAATGAAACAGGCAATCGGTACGAGTTTATTAATCATCGCCATGCAAAGTTTTTCTGGCTTTGCTAAACACGCATTTTTACTCAAACAACATGCAGAGCAATTAGATTGGATGCTTATCATGTTAATCACTGTCTTTTCAATTTTTGGCACTTTAGTCGGCTTTAAAGTAAGTGAGCGGATGTCACAACATCATTTAAAAAGGTTGTTTGGTTTACTGCTGCTGCCACTATCTGGTTTTGTGCTGTTCAACAATATTTAAGGAATTGTTATGGAGATTATTTCGATTACTGATAACTATTCCGTATCGGGTGAATTGAATAGAAATACTATCGAAAAATTGGCGAATTTAGGCGTTGTAAGCTTAATAAATGTGCGCCCTGATGGTGAAGCGCAAGGCCAAATGTCAAGTCGAGAGTACGCCGCTATATGTCAAGATTTCGGACTGACCTACATTCATATCCCAGTGAAGAGCGGTGAAGACATTTATCAGCTGAGCGGATTTCTAGAAATGGCTTCAGGCGTCCGCTTGTCGAATGATCCTATTATTGGAACAGACAAAACCCTCAGTGATTTACGTCTACAAGTGCAGTTTGATTATGACCTTCAGGCCTCGCAGTTTTCTTTTGTATCAGACGCATATTTTGATGGTGTCTTGGAACAGACAAGAATAAACATCAGAGAAGCTACATGGCAGGCTCGCCTTGGTTTTTTGGGTGCATGGGGAAACAGATTTGATGCGAAGGTTGGTCAACAAGTTTTGACGTGGGGAACTGGAGATAATGTTTTTTTAAACGATCTTTTTCCCAAAGACTTTCAATCATTTTTTGCGGGACGAGAGGTTGAATATTTAAAGTCTCCATCATTGTCTGCAAAGGTATCGGCGTATTTTGATGTGTTTAATCTAGATGTAGTTTTGACACCTGAATTTGAACCTGACGTATACATCAATGGCGACTATTTTTCATTTTTTCTCCCCACTGCAGCCTCTCAGGTAGCATTAGGTTTTGATGTCACTCCTCCCTTGAGACCCCAATCGCCTGAGTATGCGTTGAGGCTATATAAATCGGTAGGCAAATCAGAATACGCGGGGTATTTTTACAGTGGATTTCATAAAAGCCCCAATAGTATTACACAAGACTATGGACCTACATTTTCATCATTGAACGTCTACGGAGCAAGCTTTCGCACTACGTTGGGAAATGGTATATTTAATGCGGAGTTTGCTTATTACGATTCAGTAGATGATGAAAATGGCGATAAGCCATTAGTACCTAATGGGCAAGCTCGATGGTTACTCGGATATGAGCAGGAAATTGTTGGAAACCTCGAAGGAAGCCTCCAACTACACACCGAAAGCATCCTCGATCATCAAGCGTTGATTCAAAATTCACTGACGCCTAAATTTGAGCCTAAACAACATCGAGTATGGTTTACGCAAAGATTGCGTTATAAAGGTATGCAGCAAGCATTGGTATTAAATGCCTTTAACTTTTATTCAACCACTGATCAAGATGGTTATTTAAAAGTTAGTGCAGAATATAGCCCTGTTGATTTATGGCGATTATCAGGTGGTTTAAACATCTTTTATGGTAAACAACCTTTTACTTTTTGGGGACAGTTCGAGGATGCCTCAAATTTGTTTGTTCGTTTTCGGTATTTTTATTAAGGAGTTGTCATGTCTTCAGAGAGAGCACTCACTGCATTTGCAGGTTTTATGGTTTTGTTGTCTGTTATTCTTACTATTTGGGTACACCCATATTTTGTATGGTTCACCGTTTTTGTCGGCGCAAATTTATTTCAGCAAAGCTTTACAGGCTTTTGTCCAGCAACCATTGTACTCAAGAAATTATTCGGTTTTAAAAGTGAAAGGGAGATTGTGCTTGAAGCTGTATCTACACATCGAGAGTAATGCAAAAAAGGCACTATTCAGTAGAGCGAAGAAAAGATAAAGCATTGGATTGTATTTGCTAAGTGAAATCATACAAACATAATAAGCTAAATCCATCATTGGAAATCAAACATGCACAGTCACGATCATAGCTACAGCCATTCACGAGGACGTTCTAGCGATGCTTCAAAGCGCATTGGTTGGGCATTTTTCTTAAATGTGGTGTTCACCATTATTGAATTTATCGGTGGCTGGTTAACCAACAGCACCGCTATCATGGCGGATGCGGTACATGATCTAGGAGATAGTCTGTCTATTGGCACTTCATGGGGCTTGAACAAGCTCAGTGATAAAGATGCCAATCGCACATTTTCCTACGGCTATAAGCGATTTTCATTATTGGGCGCGTTAATCAACGGTGTTGTGCTGACTGTTGGTTCCATTTGGATTCTATTTGAAGCCATTCCTCGATTGGCTGATCCTGTTATGCCACAAGTCGAAGGCATGCTGCTTTTGTCCATCTTTGGCATGGCGGTAAATGGTTTTGCAGCTTATAAGCTCAGTGAGGGGAATTCACTTAACGAGCGTGTGCTGAATTGGCACCTGCTCGAAGATGTCCTAGGTTGGGTGGCCGTGTTTATTGTATCGATCGTATTAATGTTTAAGCCTTGGGCGATATTGGATCCTATTTTGTCTATAGGCTTTACATTATTCATTCTTTTCAACGTGATCCGGAATTTAAAACAAACTTTAATGCTGTTTTTGCAAGCCACACCCGATAAAGAGCAACTTGAAGACATTAGGGATGAATTGTTAAGCAATAAACATGTCAGCGACTTACATCATTTTCATATTTGGTCACTTGATGGCGAGCGCAATGTGATGACTGTGCACCTAGTGTTAAATGGAGAAGTGTCCTTAGAACATATCCAAGACCTCAAAGATAACGTACAGCACTCACTTAAAAAATATGATTTTGAGCATACAACCGTCGAGTTTGAGTTTGCGGATGAACAATGTCGTGACGAAACGATTAATAATTGATAAACTATTAAGGATGGAGATATTTAAACGAACAAGTTACATCATGATCATGCTGATTTTATTTCAGTCGTTTTATGCTGTTGCTAATTCGTTGGATTTTCATGCAATAGACACTCAACATTTGCAACATGAACACAATCATGCTGAGCATGATAAGAGTTTGTCATCAACGAGTACGCAAGATGTAAGTACCGACCAAGTAAAGGGGCAGCATAATCCAGCCGACTGCCATCACTGTGGTCATTGCCATGGTACACATGTTCAGTGGGTCGGTCATGACAGTATCAGTAAACACCATGACGTGGTGTCCAACCACAATTTTAACTATCTAGATGCTCTTATAGACGCACCTATCAACCGCCTACTTCGCCCACCTAAGCAAAAATCCTAAATTCTCTTTAAAGCTCGTCGCGATAACCTTAAACGCGATGTCCGTTAATATTTAATTTTAGGATTATTATGAATTTCACTCATGTTATTGGGCGTGACCTGCATGTCAGGTCGCCACTACTATCTGCGCCTTTTAAGCGTATTCGAACAACAAAAGCCACATCATTGAGACGGCTTAGCTTACTTACATTTAATGGCACCAAACTGCTGTGCACTTGCTTATTGTTTGTGCCGATTTTTGCTCATGCGCAAAATCAAAACTGGGAAAGTTGGTTCTCTTCACAGATAAACAAACATCCCGATATTGTCGCGGCCAAAGAACAATTGTTAAGCACAGGTGCGCTTGCTGAAGCTTCTGAACGAGCCCTTTATAACCCTGAATTGTCAACTGATTATACGCGTAATGGCGATAACAATGACTACAGCGTGGGTATTGAACAGACAATCGACCTTTGGGACAGGCAAGGCGCAAGGCGACAAAAAGCGGGTTTTATGCGCACTGCTGCACAAGCTCAATACCAAGAAGTCGTTTTAAACAAATCAGCCGATGCTATTGGCGCATTAATCAATTGGCGTGCAGCAAGAAGTGCCGCTGTAATTGCAAAATCACAACAACAGCAACTTAATTCGTTACTTGAATTGGTCGAAATACGTCAAGAGGCTGGTGATCTAGGGAGTATCGATGCAGAGCTTACCTTTTTGTCGTTATCGAAACAATTTGCTCAAGTTGCGGGAGCAGAGGCTCAACTTCAAATGGCTGAAGCAATGGTGCGTGAGTTACTTTCTGATTGGGAGCCAGAGCGAGGGATTATACCCGACGACTTTTGGCCCTCTAATGCTACATATCCGTCTGATGAAGAATTACTAAAACACCCAAAAGTAGCAAGCGCTTATGCGCAATGGCTCACGCAAAAAGAAGAAGCAGAAGTCACTAGACGTAATGCAAAAGCAAATCCTACTTTTGGTATTAATGCAGGGCGGGAAGAGCGAGAAAACACCGTTGGGCTTACCTTTTCCATACCGTTAAACATTCGCAACAATTACAGTGCAGAAACTCGCGCCGCAGAACGCATGGCGTTAGAAACTGAAGCACGTTTTAGAGCGCAGTATCGGAAACTTCGTTTCGATTTACAAGGAGCGTTTGGCGCGTGGCAAAGCTACAACCTACAGTTTACGCAATGGCAATCATTGGTAAAGGGTCGCATCGAGAGTAGTGGTGATTTGTTAGAGAAGCAGTGGCGCAGTGGCGATTTATCAACGACTAACTACCTTATTGCACTGAATCAACGCGCAGAAAGTTTACTGTCTGGCATAGAGCTCGAAAAGCAAACGCGCATAGCATTAAAAAATCTCATGCTGCAATCAGGTCGTCTTATCGACTTGCCCCCAGTTCAACACGATTTCTCAATTGAGTAACAGGATTAACAAAATGAATAAAACAGTATTAGCAGTTTTCATCGCCACATTTGTCGGCGCTGCACCAAGTTTCGCACAAGAGTCTGATCAACAGCATGCTCACAATGAAACGGTAACAAGCATCGATAAAAGCATAAAAGATAAACATGACGAACATACTGATGATGGTCATGAAGAACATGAACTACAAGATGGTCAAAAGCTTGATGAGCACGGAGGCGAGGGTGCCGATGAACATGATGATCACGAAAGCGAACATGCTCATGATAAAGGTGAAAACGAGGATAAAGATGATGAAGAGCATGATGAAACTGCTTCTGCATCGTTAGACTCCAATCAAATGGCATTAGCCAACATTAAAGTAAGCACACTAAGCCCCAAAATTGTCAATTATACTTTGTATGCACCGGGTGAAATATTTTCAAACGGCTATAGCAGCTATAGAGTATCACCCAGAGTGGCATCCGTTGTCACGCGTCGTCATGTGGCATTGGGAGACAGGGTAAATAAAGGCCAAGTGCTGGTCACGCTTTTTAGCGAAACCGTTGCGCAAGCACAAGCCAATTACCGAACAACATATCCAGAATGGGAAAGAGTAAAAGGACTTGGTCGAAAAACTGTTGGAGAGCAGCGCTACATTGATGCAAAAGCTAATTTTGAAGCGGCTAGTGCAGTATTAATCTCATATGGTTTATCCGATGCAGATTTGAAAACGCTCACCTCACAGCAATCAATAGCATTAGGAGAATATAGCTTACGTGCTGAAATTGATGGCGCGGTACTCAGTGACTCGTTTGAACAAGGTCAGCGTATTGATGCGGGAGAACCGTTGATCTCGTTGGCAGATGAAAGTGAACTTTGGGTAGAAGCGCATCTACCATCGAATATTAACCTACGGCTAGGAGCAGGTTCTCCGGCACAAATCAAAGTGGGAGACTTCACAGTTGATGCAACGGTTACACAAGAGGCACATACCATTGACCCAGTTACTCGAACGAGAACGGTTCGGCTATTAGTGAGCAACCCTGAACATCGTTTGCATCCAGGTCAATTTGCCGAGGTGTATTTCCGTTTTCTGACAAAAATGCCGGTAATGGCTGTTTCAGAAAGTGCGCTAATGCGAGGGCCCGATGGAGACTGGATGGTATTTGTAGAAGATCATCCCGGCGAGTTTTTACCCGTCGAAGTTGAACTTGGAAGAGCGCTTGGTGGCTTGCGGGAAATTACCGGTGTAGAGCCGGGTTCACGCGTAGTAAGCGAAGGTGCTTTTTTTGTCGCTTCACAAATCGCTAAAGGCGGTTTTGACCCACACAACCACTAATTAGGAGGAGTCTTTATGTTTAATAAATTAATTGATTGGGCTGTTACTAATCGTTTGTTAGTGGTGATTGCTCTGACAACGTTAATAGTCAGCGCGGTTTTTGTTATTCCAAAACTGAATTTGGATGCATTTCCAGATGTCACCAACGTGCAAGTATCTGTCAATACAGAAGCACCGGGATTAGCTGCCGAAGAAGTAGAGCAGTTAATTACTTATCCAATAGAAGCGGTGATGTATGCCTTACCCGATGTGATGGAAGTGCGCTCTATTTCCAAAACAGGTCTTTCAGGTGTGACCGTTGTGTTTAGCGAGGACACAGATATCTATTTTGCACGTCAATTGGTATTCGAGCGTCTGCAAGCGGCTAAAGAGTTAATTCCCGAGGGCGTCGGTACGCCAGAAATGGGACCCAACACATCAGGATTGGGGCAAGTGTACCAGTATCTATTGTTGGCTGAGCCCGATTCAGGCCTAGACGCTATGGCGTTGCGTAGTTTAAATGATTGGGTGGTGAAATTGCTACTGCTTCCTGCCGATGGCGTAACGGATGTGCTCTCTTTTGGTGGGGAAGTGCGCCAATACCAAGTTAACCTCAATCCATCTCAATTACTTGGATATGGCTTGACTCAAGATATAGTGATGGAAGCACTTGAGCGGAATAATACCAATGTGGGGGGTTGGTATATGAACCGAGGGCAAGAGCAACTTGTGATAAGAGGCACTGGCTGGTTAGATCATGGCGAGGAAGGGTTAGAGCAATTACGTCAGGTACCTTTAAAAACCGTAGACGGAACAACGATTACTGTATCCGATGTGGCGAACGTTGAGTTAGGTAGCGAAATTCGTCAGGGTGCTGCCACCATGACCAGAAAAGACGCCGACGGTAACATTCAAAACTTAGGTGAAGTCGTCTCAGGCATTGTACTTAAGCGCATGGGAGCTAACACGAAAGCCACAATTGATGGCGTCAATGCTCGTATTCAGCGAATTAACCAAGCATTGCCTGATGGCGTGAGTTTTGAAGTATTCTACGATCAAGCTGACTTAATTACTCAAGCCGTGGATACGGTTGTAAATGCGCTAATGTTAGCGTTCATCTTCATTATGGTTATTCTAGCTTTATTTTTGATGAATCTACGAGCCACGTTTTTAGTCCTGATTTCGATCCCTATTTCTATTGGTATTGCCTTAATGGTCATGTCGTGGTTTGGACTTTCTGCCAACCTTATGTCGCTTGGGGGCATTGCAGTGGCAATCGGCATGCTAGTAGATGGCTCAGTGGTAATGGTTGAAAACATGTTTAAACACTTGACTCACCCTGATGCTGAGCATGATCACAAGCGACAATTGGGTGAACATGTTGAAGATGATGATCCATTAGACTCGTCCCATGATACGCACGGCATCGCTTTGCGATTACAAGAAGCGGGCAAGGAGGTAGCCCGGCCTATCTTCTTCGCAACAGCCATAATCCTTGTGGTATTTATGCCTTTGTTTAGCTTTGAAGGCGTTGAAGCAAAATTATTTCAACCAATGGCTATTAGTATTATGTTGGCCATGCTTTCGGCGGTATTAGTTGCACTGATTATTGTACCGGCATTGGCGACGTATCTATTTAAAAAAGGCGTGAAACCACGAGAAAGCGTTGTGTTGAAACCTCTAGACGCTGGGTATCGCAAAGGGCTATCGTGGGCAATTTTGCATAAAAAAGTAGTGATTGGTATTGCTGCAATTATGGTAGTCGCTGCTGGTGTTGTGCTTCCTCAGCTTGGCACAGAGTTTGTACCAGAACTGGAAGAGGGCACCATTAACTTGCGCGTTACTTTGGCACCTTCATCTAGTTTAGATACTGCCCTAGAGGTCTCCCCTAAGCTTGAGAATATATTAATGGGGTTTCCAGAAGTCACCTATACATTGTCGCGTATCGGTCGCGCCGAAATAGGAGGCGATCCTGAGCCTGTAAACAATATCGAAATTTATATCGGGTTAAAGCCAGTGCCTGAATGGACAAGTGCAAGTAACCGCTATGAACTGCAAGCGTTAATGGAAGAAAAAATGGAGCAACATCCGGGTTTGCTCTTCAATTTTTCTCAACCTATCGCGACAAGAGTGGACGAATTGTTATCGGGTGTAAGAGCTCAACTTGCCATTAAATTATTTGGGCCTGATCTTGACATCTTGGCTGAAAAAGGCCAAGCCATTGAAGCTTTAGCAAAAGAAGTTGAAGGTGCAAGAGATGTTGCTATGGAGCAAATTGCCGGTGAATCTCAACTGATTGTGACACCGAATCGCCGCGCTCTGTCGCGCTATGGGTTGGCCGTGGGTGATGTAATGGAGCTCGTAAGCGAAGGTTTAGGTGGAGCCAGCGCTGGCCAAATCATTAATGGTAATGAGCGCTATGATATTTATGTCAGGCTTGCTGAACAATTTCGAAATAACAGTCAAACGATAGCCGACTTGCGCTTACAAACTCCGTCAGGTGCATGGGTTCGTTTAGGGGATGTAGCTGAAGTGACGATTGCTTCTGGTCCACCGCAAGTCAGACGTGATGACGTACAGAGGCGAGTTGTGATCCAGGCGAATGTTCAAGGTCGAGACATGGGTAGCGTGGTGGCAGATATTCGTCAATCTATTGATGAGCAGCTAGCACTGCCTACAGGCTATTCAGTGGATATTGGCGGACAATTTGAGAATCAACAACGAGCGCAGAAACGATTATCACTAGTTGTGCCGCTTTCGTTGGGCTTAATTGCATTATTACTATACTTTGCTTTTGCTTCGTTTGGTCAGGCAATGCTGATCCTCGTGAATGTGCCTCTGGCTGTGATAGGCGGAGTATTTTCACTTTGGTTATCAGGGCAATATCTTTCTGTACCGAGCTCCGTAGGTTTTATTACCTTATTTGGAGTGGCGGTCCTAAATGGGGTGGTGATGGTAGAAAGCATCAATCAGCGCATTGCAGACGGATTATCAGTATCTGACGCTGTATTCGATGGTGCTACATCAAGACTTCGGCCAGTGTTGATGACGGCGATTACATCTGCGCTAGGGCTAATTCCAATGTTAATGTCTAACGGCGTGGGTGCTGAAATCCAAAAACCGTTAGCAAGTGTTATTGTAGGCGGCTTAGTAACCGCGACATTTTTGACGCTCTTTGTACTGCCTGTGCTTTTTGCCTGGTTTTCAAAAGGGAAGTTAAAAGATATGGCAAGAGTGTCATCTTGACCTCAGTTGGCCTGCTGCGTGCGATGTGCATCAGCAGGCTGACATTCATTCAAATGAGGATAGACATGAATAAATTTTTTATTTGTTATCTGAAAATCGTGTTTCTCATATTTGTCTCGCTCATGACGATATCGTGTAGCTCATTTAAAACAGAAATCGTACAACAAAAGAATCAAAAGTGGAGACTTTCCTCAGTTTCGGTTTATCCAAAAGGAGAAAGCTGGTCCGTGCAAGGCATGTTGAGTTCTTACAGTTCATTTGGACTACCTGAAGGGTATGTCTTAATCAGCATCACTTCTGTAGAAGGAACGATAGTTGAAACTAAGCAAGTGAGGTACAGAAAGTTTATGGGTACAAGCCGTTGGTCTCGGAACAGATTTGGACGAGCATTCTTTTATTCTGAGTTTGATTTTATTCCCAAAGATGCCTTTGTCACTGCTGAACTAATTGCAGTATCAGGTTTGATGGAATAGTTTAATTTAAATGGTTAAAAATTTCTAAATGACTTTTTATTCAAAAATATCAAACAATCGATAGACCTGAATGATAGGAACGGCTGATGAAGTAATCAGATGAATATAATAATGAGAACCGGATATTCGAATCTTTTCCTCGTCATCCACATCTAGTTAAATAATTTAATGGTAAAACAGGTCTCTTTTGTCGATGACTCAACATGTATATCACCCCCATTAATTTTTATTATGGACTTTGCAATTGTTAAACCGAGGCCAGCTCCTTGCCCATCTCGTTTTCTCGAAAAATCGGTTCTATAAAAACGGTCGAACAAGCGGCCTAAATGCTCTTTAGATATTACTTCGCCATGATTAATAATTGAAATAGAGATGGCGTCAGCCGTATTTTTTGTAGCAATTACGATTTCATCATCTTTAGGTGAATAACGAATTGCGTTGGAAATTAAATTACTGAGTGCTTGGCGCAGCATTGTTTTATCACACACTATCACTACTGGAGGACCAATTAGAGTAAGCTTTATATTTTTATCATCAGCCAGCACCTCAAAATATTCCATTAAGTCCTTTATTTCTTGGTTAACGGCTACCTCATCTTTATTGGGCTTAATCAAGCCATGCTCGGTTTGCGCTAGTAAAAGCATATCGCTTACCATTTTGCTCATGCGCTCGTATTCTTCAAGATGTGAGTACAGTATATCCGTATAATTCTCATTGGTTCTTTCTCGGCTCAATATCACTTGCGTTTGTGTGGTTAAGTTAGTGATTGGGGTTCTTAATTCATGTGCGATATCGGCAGAGAAGAAGGACAATCTTGAAAAACCATCTTCCAACTTCTGGATCATGGTGTTAAACGAGTCTACTAAAACAGTCAGTTCGCTCGGGACACCTTTTGTGCTTAATCGGGCATCTAGGTGGTCAGCAGATATTGTTTCAATTTTTCTGCTCAATTTTCTGAGCGGCGAGTGGCCTCTATGGATTGCGATCCTTGCAGCTAATATTGTCACAATGGCTGCGCAAAGCGTGAATAACCAAAGTGTTTTTTTAAAGTCTTCCATATAAGACATGTGGAATTCCATATTGGAAGCAACAATGACGGTATACGTTTTAACTGTACCGCTTAAATTGACACTGGTTGTTAGCTTGGTTGCACGCAACATATGTTGCGTGTCTTCAAATAAAATTAAATTATCAGGAGTAACTGTTGCAAAAGAAGGGGAGTTCTCAGGGTAAAAACTAAAATCAGCTCCCTCACTTGAGAAGAGAGTTTCGCCGTCTGCGTTCTCAACATGATAGTAAACGCCGTGGTGACCAGAAACTGCTTCAAATAGAGTTTCTGATGGCGGCGTATGGTTCGATGCCGCATCTTTGAGCTTGGCGTCAACCGCTCGGTAAACTTCATTTAGTTCTGATGCATCTTGCTCGGTAAAATGTTGTTCTATCGAATGGATGACAATTGCATGCATCACGGAAAAAAATAATAAAACCGTTATTCCCACGAGGCTGGTTGTTCGAAAAGCAAGAGAGTTAGCCACGCTATACCACTTATTCATTGTCCACCGCTGATAGTTTGTAGCCCATACCACGAATGGTTTGTATTAATTTTGGTGAAAAATCATCGTCAATTTTTGCTCTGAGTCTTCTGATAGCCACGTCGATTACATTGGTATCGCTGTCAAAATTGATATCCCAAACTTGTGAAGCAATAAGTGAGCGGGGCAATACCTCGCCTTGTCGCCTGACCATCAGTTCAAGCAGAGTAAATTCTTTCGTAGTGAGATTAATGGTTTTACCTGCGCGAGAAGCGATGCGAGAGGGTATGTCCAATTTTAAATCGGCTATTGCAAGAGTGTTGGTAGGCATTGCAATGCCTCTTCTTAGCAAGGAACGCACTCTAGCGAGCAATTCAGCAAACGCAAATGGCTTGACGAGATAATCGTCGGCTCCTAACTCAAGCCCCTTAACTCTGTCGTTTACACTGTCTCTGGCAGTTAAAAACAAAACGGGAGTAGGGTTGTTTGACTCTCGTAAGGAGCTCATTATTTTCCAACCGTCTATGTCAGGCAACATCACATCCAGAATGACCAGTTCAAAATTACCTGTCATGGCTTTATGGTGACCGTCTAAACCGTTTCTAACCAATTCAATAACGCAGCCCGCTTCTGACAGACCTTGTTTGATGTAATCGCCCGTTTTGGGTTCATCTTCAACTACCAGTATTTTCATTTAAGCTCCAGTTCATGAGACTAGACTACAGCATCTAATTTTTGTGTGCGCTCGCGTTTTCTACTTAGTTCCATAGATGAGCAAATCGCGAACCCGCAGTATAAGTTAAAAACGCACTAAATATTGGCTTGATGACAGAATTGTAATCTGCACGTAATCAACGTGTCAGGTTGAATCTGTAATATAACTCTGCGGTCAGGATCATGACATGCAAATTTTGTATTTAATAGAGTATTTTAAATCCTCAAACCTTTGGATAAGCTTAAATTGTCAAAACGTTTTATACACATCATTTTCATCATCACGATGATTGTATCGCAAAGTGCACAGGCATTTGCTGCTGCTAATATGCCTTGCTCGCAAGACGATATGGTGATGCCTAGTATGAGCGAACTGGATACTTACAGTTCATCTGACACTAAAAGCGAAATGGATAATGGCGAAATAGATAGTCGCGACTTGAATTGTTGCGCTAAAGACTGTTGTTGCCCCGCCGCTCTATTAACCATTGCTGTACTTATCGATGACGATCTATCAGTGGAACCAAATTTCACTGAAATAAAAGGGGCTTCTTTTATTTCAGCGTTTACAAGTATCTTTCCCGCACTACTGCAACGCCCTCCGAAGCGCCTTACTGTTTAGTTACTCCCGTTTTTTAACAACAACTTTGTGAAAATAACCTTTTGTAAGCTACTACGGTGTTTTCGCTTAATCATACTAAACACAATTCATTGAAGAGGAATTCACTATGAAATTTTCTATATTGTTAGTAACTAAGGCAAGCATATTTGCATCGGTTTTGATAATGACTGCATGCTCAGACGCATCTGATATTGACACACTTGAAATAGCCACAAATGATTCAACACTGGCAACCCCCATTGAGCTGACTGTATTTAAAAGCAGGACATGCAACTGTTGCCAAAAATGGATAACTCATGCCGAAGAGAGCGGATTTGACATTTCGGCTAACAACATAACATATCTAAACGATCTAAAAGAAGACAAAGGCATTGCGCCTAACTACCGCTCTTGTCACACAGCAGAGTCAAAAGACGGTTACGTGTTTGAAGGACATGTACCTTCGAAATACATCAAACAATACCTAGCTAAAGTGCCGACGAATAGTATTGGCTTATCAGTGCCTGCTATGCCTGTTGGTTCGCCTGGAATGGAAATGGGAGAACGTTTTATGCCTTATCAAATCCTCCTTTTGCATGCCGACGGTAGCGCAACAGTTTACGCTGAGATAGCGACTTACGAGGAGCAATTTTGATGAAACCTTTCATAACTTTGATGTCAGTAGCAACGTTTATATTAGTTGCTGCCCATGCTGTTGCTGCTGACTCAAGTATCTTAACCCTAGAAGAAGCTATAACGGCGGCCGTCAAACAAGACCCGTGGTTGAAGGGGAGTCAGTATAGTGAGGAAGCAATAATGGCAAACAGCGTTGCGGCATCTACTTTACCTGACCCAGTTGTGTCGATTGGCTTAGCGAACTTGCCTACCGATGGGTTTGCTTTTGACCAAGAGCCTATGACCCAGCTAAAAGCAGGTGTGTCGCAAATGTTTTCACGGGGAGATAGTTTGGATATCCGTCGTAAGCAACTGCAAGAGCTTGCCAAACAGCATCCAATAATGCGTCAAGATAGAATAGCTAAAACAACGCTGACAGTATCAATAAAGTGGTTAGAGATATTTCGCGCACAGCAAACTATTGCATTGATTGAGCAAGACCGAGCCTTGTTCGAACAGTTAGGCGAAATTGCACAAGCCAGTTACTCGTCCGCTGTCGGCAAAGTACGCCAGCAGGACATTGTGAGAGCGCAGCTCGAACTGACCAGACTTGAAGATAGACTTACCAAACTGCATTCTCAAAAAGAACAAGCAACAGCAGAGCTATTAGAATGGCTGTTGGATGAACAGACTTGGTCTACAAATACGCAGCGTTACCAGCAACATGTTGACCTACCTGCAAAAGCACCAACAATCCCGCGCTTATATTTGAATGCCACGAAAGAGTTAGAAAACGGCAATATCGATATATTGGCAGAGTTGCTGAATAATCACCCCGCTGTGCTGGCAATAGAGCAGAAGATTGAAGCAAGTAATACCGGTATAGACTTAGCCAAACAGCAATACAAACCGCAATGGGGAGTTAATGCAAGTTATGCTTATCGCGCAGACGACCAGCTAGGGCGCAGCAGAGCTGACTTTATCTCTGTTGGAGTAACTTTTGATGTTCCTCTGTTTACCGGAAATAAACAAGACCAAGAAGTGTCCGCGGCCATCAGTCAAACTGAGGCGATCAAAACTGAAAAAAGGCTCGCCCTAAGGTCACTGCTATCGCAACTGCAATCAGCCTACGCCGCTCACCGAAGACTGCAGCAAAGAGAAGCCTTGTACCAAACCGATATATTAATACAAATGAGTGACCAAGCAGAGGCTTCATTAACCGCATATACCAACGATGACGGTGATTTTGCTGAAGTTGTTAGGGCGAGAATAGCTGATCTAAACGCCAGAATAGATGCTCTCAACATTGACGTAGACTTACTCAAGTCCCAATCACAATTAAACTACTTTTTTAGCGATGAGCCATCAATCGCCAATACCCGTTTCGGAGAGAAATAATGAAAAACACTAGCACGCTTGCCATAGGCTTGTTTGCAGGTGCAGTAATTACTGCGCTTGTTTATACCTACATGATGCCGACAAGCCACAACAGTCTTTCTGATAGCACCGTTGACGCGGACAAACCCTTGTATTGGGTCGCGCCAATGGATCCTAACTATAGAAGAGATACGCCTGGAAAGTCTCCGATGGGTATGGACCTGATCCCCGTTTATGACGACGGTGGTAACAATGCTGATAGTCCTGGAACGATAAAAATACATCCTAATGTGGAAAATAATTTGGGTGTAAGAACCGCTAAAGTTGAGAAAAAGGCCTTACATGTGCCCATCAGAACAGTGGGCTATGTGCAATACAACGAAGACACCCTCGTTCACATTCATCCTCGCGTAGAGGGGTGGATTGATAATCTTTACGTTAAAGCCGCCGGTGATTATGTTAAAAAAGGTGAGCCACTATACGCGCTTTATTCTCCTGAATTAGTCAACGCTCAAGAAGAGTATTTACTCGCGCGCACTCGCAATAATAAGAATCTTATTGAGGCAGCATCATCTCGTTTAGAAGCACTACAAATGCCGGCGTCAGCTATTAAAAAATTGAATAATACTGGTAAAGTGCAACACACAATTACCTTTACTGCCCCACAAACTGGTTTTGTAGATAATCTCAATGTTAGACAAGGTTTTTATGTAAAACCTGGTATCACTATTTTATCGATTGGTGCCTTAGACGAAGTATGGGTAGATGCTGAAATATTTGAACGTCAATCTAATCTGATTGAAGAAGGGTTAGCCGTAACGATGACCTTAGAGTATTTACCAGGCAAAGAATGGCAAGGGCAAGTCGACTACGTTTACCCAACGCTCGACGAAAAAACAAGAACATTGAAAGCACGTCTAAGGTTTGAAAATCCAGACTACTTCTTAAAACCAAACATGTTTGCTCAAGTGACCATTCATTCTGACTTAGACGATGAAAACTTACTGGTTCCTACCGAAGCAGTTATACGCACAGGCACACAAGATAGAGTCGTGTTGGCATTAGGCGAGGGTCGTTTCAAATCAGTTGAAGTTGAAGTAGGCAATATTGTGAATGAATATACGGAAATTTTAGCGGGCTTGAATAAGGATGATCGCATTGTCACCTCGGCGCAGTTCTTGTTGGACTCAGAAAGCAGTATTTCATCAGATTTCAAACGAATGGAAGAGCCAGATGCTGCGCCTACCATGGTGTGGACAACAGCAACCATAAACAGCGTAATGATAGAACACCGTATGGTTAATCTCGATCATGCAGAGATTGAAGATTGGGGCTGGCCTAGCATGACCATGGATTTCAATGTCGCAGATGACATTGATATTTCACAGTTATCTGCAGGGATGTCACTGCACCTCCAAATTACTAAGTTAGACACTGGTGACTACTTGGTCAATACCATCCATATTGTTGATGAAGATGGCAATATGATGCAGATGGAAAACATGGACGGCATGAATGATGACGAAAACATGGATGATATGGACGGTATGCATGACATGCATAATATGAATGATATGGATAAGTCTGCCAAACCGGATACAACGAAAATGGAAGTCGATCACTCTAGCCATAGAGGACAACACCAATGATTGCAGCCATTATAAGATGGTCTGTTACCAATCGATTTTTTGTATTGCTTTTGGCATTAATTATCGTCGGTGGCGGTCTTGTTACGGTAAAAAATACGCCTGTGGACGCACTTCCTGATTTGTCAGATGTGCAGGTCATCATAAAAACAAGTTACCCTGGACAAGCACCACAGGTTGTCGAAGATCAAGTTACCTACCCACTAACCACCGCAATGTTATCGGTTCCTGGGGCTAAAACGGTGCGCGGCTATTCATTTTTTGGTGATTCTTACGTTTACATTATCTTCGATGATGATACCGATCTGTATTGGGCACGAAGCCGAGTACTCGAGTATTTGTCTCAAGTTGCACCTAATTTACCTGATAACGCAAGACCGCAGTTAGGGCCTGACGCGACCGGTGTAGGCTGGGTGTATTTGTATGCTCTGATTGATAAAACCGGCCAACACGATATTAGTCAATTGCGCAGTTTACAGGATTGGTTTTTAAAATTTGAGTTACAAACAGTATCCGGTGTTTCGGAAGTATCTGCCATTGGCGGCATGGTCAAGCAGTATCAAGTTCGCGTTGATCCTGAAAAACTAAGGGCGTATGGCATACCCTTATCGCACATACAAATGGCAATTAAGCGAGGTAATCAAGAGGTCGGAGCATCAGTTATTGAAATGGCCGAAGCTGAATACATGGTTCGAGCAACAGGTTATATCGAGAACAAAAGTGACATAGAGTTGATCCCACTTGGTGTCAATGATAATGGAACACCACTTTTAATAAAGGACATTGCCGATGTACAAATTGGCCCACAAATGCGCCGCGGTATAGCCGAGCTTAATGGCAAGGGCGAAACCGTGGGTGGTATTGTTGTCATGCGCTATGGCGAAAATGCACAGAAAACGATTGATGGCGTTAAAGCAAAACTCGAGGAACTCAAAAAAGGGCTTCCTGATGGTGTTGAAGTTGTCACTGTCTACGATCGTTCAGCCTTAATAGAGCGTGCTGTTAACAATCTAGGCTTTAAACTTTTAGAAGAGTTCGCGGTAGTGGCGCTTGTATGTGTGGCTTTCCTATTTCATGTACGGTCGTCACTCGTGGCAATAGTGAGTTTACCGGTAGGTATCTTAGCGGCATTTATTGTGATGTATTTTCAAGGTATCAACGCGAATATTATGTCTCTAGGAGGTATCGCGATTGCCATTGGGGCCATGATTGACGGTGCTATTGTCATGATTGAGAATATGCACAAACACATGGAACGAACGCCACTTACGAAAGAAAACCGTTGGCAAATTGTAGTGGACTCGGCCACAGAAGTAGGGCCTGCACTGTTCTTTAGTTTACTTATTATAACGGTAAGTTTTGTGCCTGTGTTTACCCTCGAAGCGCAAGAAGGGAGAATGTTTGCACCACTTGCCTTTACTAAAACGTACGCGATGGCTGCATCGGCTGCACTAGCGATTACGCTTGTGCCTGTGTTGATGGGGTATTTCATAAGAGGCAAAGTGCTCGCCGAGCACAAAAACCCAGTGAACAAGGGCTTATCGTGGTTGTATATGCCTTCACTCAAAACAGTACTTCGTTTTCCTAAACTAACGCTTTTAGGTGCATTAGTGGTATTGGTGATTGGCTTTTGGCCCATTAATAAAATTGGTAGTGAGTTCATTCCACCATTGGATGAAGGCGATTTGATGTATATGCCAACCACGTATGCGGGGATATCTATTGGTAAAGCGCGTGAATTGTTACAACAAACCAATAAGTTGATCTACACCGTTCCAGAGGTGGAAACGGTGTTTGGCAAAGTGGGCAGAGCGGATACGGCAACTGATCCGGCACCTCTGACTATGATTGAAACCTTCATTCAATTGAAGCCTCATGATGAATGGCGCGAAGGGCTTACCACCAAAGACCTAATCAAAGAACTTGATGGTTTGATCGATTTCCCCGGTCTGACGAACGCCTGGGTAATGCCAATCAAAACCCGTATTGACATGCTAGCAACCGGTATAAAAACCCCTGTGGGAATTAAGATTGGCGGTCCCGAACTTAAAGAAATACAAGGGATTGGGCAGCAAATTGAAACAATCTTAACGAAGGTTGACGGGACAGCTTCTGTTTATTCCGAACGCGTTGCAGGCGGTCGTTATGTGAAGGTCGATATTCAGCGCGAAAGAGCGGCACGATATGGCTTGAATATCGCTGATATTCAGTCGGTTGTGGCAAGCGCTGTAGGCGGCATGAATGTGACGCAGAGTGTTGAAGGGCTAGAGCGATATCCGGTTAACGTTCGCTACCCTCAGTCATATCGTTCGTCACCCCAAGCATTATCCCTATTGCCAATTATAACGCCACTGGGTAAGCGCATCGCGCTGGCAGATGTTGCCGATGTATACATTGAAGATGGCCCTCCAGGCATAAAAAGTGAAAACGCGCGCTTAAATGGTTGGGTATTCGTCGATATTGATGGCGTAGACATTGGCACCTATGTAGTGGCAGCCCAAAAAGCGGTAAGCGATCAATTGGTCTTGCCAGCAGGTTACTCAATTACGTGGTCAGGTCAATATGAATATATGCAGCGAGCCAAAGAGAAACTAACTTATGTGGTACCACTCACGCTAGCTATCATTATTATTCTGCTGTATCTGAATTTTAGAAACGTGACTGAGGTCGCCATTATTATGGGTACATTGCCCTTAGCCATGGTGGGGAGTATTTGGTTGATGTATCTCGAAGGATTTAACTTCTCTGTTGCAGTCGGCGTTGGGTTCATTGCACTAGCAGGTGTCGCGGTTGAAATAGGCGTCATTATGCTCGTGTATCTCAACCAAGAGTACAACGCGCTACTTGAGCGTTGTCGAGAGAACAACACCAAACCAAGTGATGCTGAATTGACAGAAGCAGTGTTGCATGGCGCTGGACTTCGAGTAAGACCTGTGATGATGACAGCGATGGCCATTATTCTGGGCCTATTACCTATATTGTATGGGACCGGCACAGGTGCAGAAGTCATGAGTCGCATTGCCGCACCGATGGTAGGAGGCATGATGAGCGCAGTGTTACTTACCTTGCTGGTATTGCCCGCTATTTATTTGCTGTGGAAAAGGAGACAAATACACAAATTAGATGACAACTTTTAACCCTTAACTTTAAACAATAACTAAGTGAGAAAAAAATGAAAAAGTATATCGCAATAATATTCGCAACAATGACCAGTATGTCGGTATTCGCTCACACAGGATTGACATCGTCTTTGCCTGCTGACAATGCCATGCTGATGAAAAGTCCTGAAGTGATAGAAGTGACGTTTGGTAATCCTGTTCGTTTGGTGAGCTTATCTATCGCTAATACTAAAGGAGAGCCTATCGAAACAGCGTTCAAACCAAGCATGGAGGCAAGTGACACCTTTTCCTACAATTTGCCTATGTTAATGCCAAGTACCTACAAAGTATCTTGGACAATCATGGGTGATGATGGGCATAAAATGAAGGGAGACTTTTCGTTTATGGTCCATGCAATGGACAAAATGAAAGGGATGAAAGGGATGAAAGATATGAAAGACAAAAAGATGGATCACTCAGAGCATAACAACCATTAACAGGGAACTATCATGACACCAGAAATTTGGACAACATTACTCATATTGAATAAATTCCTGGTGTATTTAGGTATAGCGGCGGCCATTGGTGGTTTTTCAACGATGCTTTTATTTACGCACCTCGATGCTCTATCAACTCGCTACTATGTTGTTAGACAATGGCAAACAAGCATTAGCCAGTATGGTGTTTTATTTATTACTGTTGGATTGATCGCTAACCTTTTTGACTTTTTCGTGCAAGTGGGAAACATGTCCGAAACAGGTTTAAAAGGAATGACTGAACCCATTATGCTTAATATGCTTTGGGTTAGCTCAGTTGGCACATTGACCCTTGTTAGAGCAATAGCGTTTGTCTTAGCAGCAGCTATGATGATTTATATATTAAGGCTAACTAATCCTCTGAATAGTAAGACCAAGTTAGTTTTATTTGGGCTCTTTGCTCTTATAGTAATATTGCTGCTCAGCGCTTCATTTACCCTTTCTGGACATACCAATACGCTTGGGTTTGGAAGTATCGCCCTTATTACCCTGCATGTTGTGGTGGCCTTTGCATGGCTTGGTTCCCTCTTGCCATTGATAAATGCATGTTCCACCTTTAACAGAAACGAACTTTATGTATTGATGGACAGGTTTGGTCGTTTTGCGTCATGGGGAGTGACTATATTGCTGATTGTCGGTTCAGGAATGTTGGTGCAGCTATTGCCAAACATCGATGCGCTTTTTTATAGCCCCTATGGTCAACTTTTCATGCTCAAAATTTCCGGCGTTTTGATGCTGCTCGTCTTTGCGTTCGCGCATAAGTTTTTTCTCGTACCTCACATACTACAAAAAGAAAACGGACACATAAAATTAAGACATTCTATATTTGCTGAAGCGTGTGTAGGTCTGCTCGTATTAATCACTACTAGCGTTGTCACAACAGCAGTTGGGCCACCGATGTAATGGGTGCCACTGTTAACTTATTAATTAAATTATTTATTGAAGGTCATATATATGAAACACATTATTCAACCCAAGCTCCTTACAATTTTCACTCTTATTCTGTTGAGTGGGTCAGTATTTTCTCATGAAAATGAGACGGACAAAGAAGCAAAATCGACGATGTTCACTGGTCTTGAAACGTCAGCTGGCAAGACTGTGTTAGCGTTCCATAAAGCTCTCGAAACCGGTGATGCGCAAACCGCCCGTGGTTTGCTTGCTGATGACGTATTGATACTCGAAGGAAAGGGCGTTGAAAGAAGCGCACAGGAGTATGCGAGTCATCATATGCTATCTGATATGAAGTATTTAAAAGCAATGACAATTGAGTCTATTGAACACCATGTTACTCAATTCGATGTCGTAGCAATATCGATATCAAGAAGCAGCGTAAAAGGGACCTACAAAGATAAGAATATTGACCGAATAGGTAATGAAACGATTGCGCTGAAGAAGCACGACGATAAATGGAAAATTACGCATATACATTGGTCCAATTGATTGTAGGTAACATGGTTCATTACGCTGAATAGATATTTATCACAATGTTTTCATTACAAAAATGTAATTGAATGGTAATGCAATTGCTGCAAATCATTGATGTAGATCATGTAAGTTGACAGCCACCTCAGTATGCTTTTTTTCGCGATGTATAAGATTTTTACAACGTACACATAACGAAATTTTTATCAGTATTAGCGAGGAAAGGTTCATGAAAAATAGCACTAAAATACTAACGGTATTAACAGTTTCTTTATTCTTTTTAGGAGGCTGTGCAAGTCAAATTTATCATGATTACATCATGAGCGGTCAGGTTGTATCAACCAACGGAAACGAGTTGGTAGTTTGCGTTTCGAATACTAACAATCTGCAAGTGGATAAGATCTTTAGCGTCTATCGCGCTGTTTATGATGAAAGCGTTATCACAGAAGGTGAATCAGGTTACTCCAGAGAGTATGTGGGAAAAGTGCGATTAGGTGGCATAAAAAATGAGCATTTTGCTGGCGCGACTATCGTAAGTGGGAATGTTCTTGCAAATGATATTGTTGAGTTTGAACCTAAATCATAAATTTTATCTAACCGAGTAACGGAGTGCTCTCAATGCTTTTTAATGGGGTTGCAATCACGTCGACAATGATTGTTGGTTGGGTTTTGTTTAGCAGACAGATCAGGCTGTCGAATCAGTGGCGAGCGACCGTAACTCCATTAGCATCAATTATTGGCAGCGGCTTTCTGATTGTCGCACCGTTGCTTCATTCTGTTATGGGTAAATGGGCTTTGCTCGGAATGATCTTGTTATCGATGCTCGCATACTGCTTAGGCGGCGTCATTCGTTTCAATATCTTCAATGCCGAGCCGTATTTAGATAAGTTTCCAAAAAGCGGTATCGCTAAAATAGAAGTACTTGGTCAGTGGTGCTTAGGGGCAGCCTACGCTATTTCAGTGGCTTTCTATATCAGCCTCTTTGCTTCATTTTTGTTTGATCGATTAGATATAGTGAATAGTGATGCAATCAAAATCGTTACTACTTTTGTATTGCTCGCCATTATGCTACTTGCATGGTTACGAGGCGCCAAAGGCTTGGAAGTCATTGAGTTGTATGCTGTCACAATAAAGCTAGCAATCATCGTTGGTGTGTTATTTGCCTTATTTACGTTTGACTTAAGCAGCAACACAACGTGGTTTCAGCACGAAGCGCTTAACAATCTTGGTCCTCTACAGACCTTAAGCATCTTAGCTGGGATGTTAATGGTAACTCAAGGTTTTGAGACCGCCCGTTTTATGGGAGGGCAATATTCGACAGAGGTTCGCGTAAGAGCAGTTAATCATTCACAAGGTATCGCAACGTTAATTTACATTGCCTTCATTGCACTGACTTGTCCGCTCTTCAATGTGTATCCAATTGTGGAATTAAATGAAACGACAATTAGCAACACATTAGGTAAAGCAGTTTGGGTCCTTCCTTTTTTATTATTAATAGCCGCAACCGCGAGCCAGTTGAGCGCTGCGCTAGCTGACACGATCGGCGGAGGGGGGTTACTGAAAGAACTTATAAGAGCCCGTTTTTCTACCCATTTTTATTATATGTTGATTATCGGCATCGCTATTGCGCTTGTATGGACAAGTGATGTATTTGAAATTATCAACTTAGCTAGTAAAGGATTTGCGCTTTATTATTTATCTCAAACGATATTAGCATCTTGTTTATTGATAAAACGTAAAAACAAGATGTTTGATGATTGGTTCAAGCTATCCGGTTCAATAATCCTATCAGGAATTTTAGTGCTAGTGATTGTTTGGTCGATGCCAGCACCACATGGTTAAAAATAGGTATTGACCTGTCAGCAACTCACAGGTTTATCCTGCAGCAGTAAATAAGACAAGCATTATTTCTTGAATTGGATATGTAAACAAAGTGCAAAAGGAGCCTGATATGCAAGTGACAGAATTAGCAGACACATTCGGCGTAAAAAAAGACACCGTTCGATACTACACAAGGATTGGCTTACTTCGTCCATCAAAGGCATTGAAGAATGGTTACAAATTCTACGATAGGTTTGAGCAGCGTCGTCTTCGGTTCATTCTAAGCGCACGCGATTTAGGATTCTCTATTGATGATATAGAAAAAATATTTGCAGAATCGGATGAGGGTAAAACACCTTGCCCAACGGTAAGGGTGTTAATTGAAAAAAGGCTGCAGGAAACGGAACAGCGATTTATTGAAATGGCCAAGCTGCGAGACCGAATGCAGGACGCAGTCAATACATGGGAAAAAATGCCGGACAAAGCCCCCTGTAATAATGTTATCTGCCATTTAATTGAAGATCTCGAGATTGCACAAAGCGAAACGCAGAAATAGTGATTTGCATACATAAAAAACACGTAAGCATTCTAAACGGAGAGTTTGATGAGTAACACGGAAAATAAAGAGAGTGAGACTAAACACTCATGCTGTAACAATAAAAAAGCACACAGTGGCGACGTGACAGCTAATAAAGGTGAGGCTCAGCAAGGTAAGGTTGACGCGCTTAAGCGTGTTAACGCCGATGAAGCAGAAGAACACCATTTAATTATTGATGGTGCTAGTTGTGCTAGTTGCGTGACTAAAATTGAAAAAGCACTGCGTGCTGTCAAGGGCGTAAAAAGTGCAGAAATGAACTTCGCACAACGCAGTGTAATTGTTACTGGCAACGTTGAGGACGCGAGCCTAATTACGGCAGTTGAAATTGCTGGGTATAACGCAAAAGTGGATACCAGTGGTTCAGAAGAAGAAGCGCTAGACGAAAAAGAAAAAGCCGATTGGCAGTATTATAAAAAGCTCTTGCGAGACATGACTATTGCGCTGTTACTTGGTGTACCACTGATGATATATGGCCTCATGATTGGCGAGATGACGGTTAACACTACTGGCGAGCGAATTGGGTGGTTAGCGGTTGGTTTGGCTACGCTTGGCGTGATGTACTTCTCAGGCAAGCATTTCTATATTGGCGCGTGGAATTCATTAAAAAATCATTCAGCCAATATGGATACGCTCATTGCACTTGGGACGGGCACCGCATGGGTATATTCGATGGTGGTCGTTGCCGTTCCAGAACTATTGCCGCAAATGGCGCGCCATGTCTATTTTGAAGCGACCGCCATGATCATTGGTTTAATTAATCTAGGTTTAGCACTAGAGGTAAAAGCGCGTGGGAAAACCTCAGAAGCGATTAAACGACTAATTGGTTTGCAAGCCAAAACTGCAAGGGTGATTAGAGACGGCAAAGATATTGATATCCCGATAGAAGATGTGTTGCTCAATGACTTAATTAGGGTGCGTCCAGGCGAAAAAATATCCGTTGATGGCTTAGTAGTTGAAGGGCATACGGCGGTTGATGAATCCATGTTAACGGGTGAGCCTATGCCCGTTGAGAAAAGTGATGGAGACAAAGTGGTGGCTGGCACCATTAACAAGTCTGGTTCAGTTGTATTTAAAGCGACGCGTGTAGGCAAGGATACTGCGCTTGCGCAAATCATCAATATGGTTAAAAGAGCGCAGAATTCTAAACCACCAATAGGGCGTTTAGCGGATGTGATTTCAGCGTACTTTGTCCCGGTAATTATGATTATCGCGGTGCTTAGTGCACTAGCATGGCTAAATTTTGGCCCCTCGCCAGCAGTCGCATTTGCGATTGTGTCTGCAACCACAGTGCTGATCATCGCTTGCCCTTGTGCGCTGGGATTGGCTACACCCATGTCGGTAATGGTTGGGGTGGGTAAAGCTGCAGAAGCTGGCGTGTTGATCCGAAACGGTGAAGCGCTGCAAACAGCGTCTAAAATAACCACCATGATCCTTGATAAGACGGGCACCATCACCGAAGGTGCTCCAAAGGTTACCGACGTATTATTAGCTGAGGGGCAAATTAGACAGCATGTATTAATGCTTGCTGCGAGTATTGAAGCGGGGTCTGAGCATCCACTGGCAATGGCCATTGTAGAAAGCGCTAAAGAACAAGGTATTGAAGCGCGTAAAGTCAGTGCTTTTGCTTCAATTGCTGGTAAAGGCGTAGAAGCGGTACTTGATGACAGTCAGCTGTTGTTTGGTAACGAAAAGCTAATGAAAGAACGCAGCATAGACATTCGAGCGTTCATAGACAGAGCTCAAACACTTGCCGAAGAGGCTAAAACCCCGATGTACTTTGCTATCAACAATAAATTAGCTGGTGTAATAGCGGTCGCTGACCCCATTAAACCAGACTCGGTCGAGGCCATTAAACGCCTTCAGAGTAATGGGATCCGCATTGTTATGTTAACTGGCGATAACCGCTTAACGGCAAAAGCCATTGCGAGCAAAGTAGGGATCACAGAATTTGTCGCTGAAGTCATGCCAGAGGATAAAGCGAACAAAGTCGCCCAATTGCAGAAAGAGGGCGAAATAGTCGGCATGACCGGCGACGGTATTAATGATGCGCCTGCTTTGGCACACGCCAATGTTGGTTTCGCCATCGGCACTGGCACTGATGTCGCCATTGAGAGCGCTGATATCACCCTTATGCGCGGCTCATTGCATGGCTTAGCCGATGCTATTGCTGTGAGCAAAGCGACTTTAACAAACATCAAACAAAATCTGTTTGGCGCATTCATTTACAACGTGGCAGGTGTGCCGATAGCGGCCGGTATTTTATATCCATTCTTTGGTTTGTTGTTAAGCCCCATAATAGCTGGCGCTGCTATGGCATTTTCGTCATTAACGGTAGTCACTAATGCCAATCGTCTGCGCTTTTTTAAAGCAAAAGATCACTAGGAGGTTTGAATTATGTTGTGGATAAATTTAGCAGGAGCAGCACTTATCGCGCTTATTGTGTGGTGGTTTTGGATATATAAATCCGCCAGTGTCGCCATACAAGATGGCGCGATTGAAATATTAGTTAAAGATGGCGTTTATCAACCCTCGAAAATAAGGCTGCCGGCCAATCAAAAAGCAATGCTCACATTTACGAGGGTAGATTCATCCCCTTGCTCTGAGTCTTTACAAATCCCAGATTTGGATATCAATGCAAGCTTGACCTTAAACAAAAAAGTGACTGTATCGATACCGCCCACAGAGCCGGGACAGCACGCTTTTCACTGCCAAATGAAAATGTATGTGGGTGAGTTGATTTTCGAATGAGTCGAGGGATGCATAAGTATTCTTCAATTCTATAAACAGTAAAAGAACTGAGCCCAATTGCTCAACTTAACTAGGAGGTGATAAATGGACGGCGTATTTTCATTTTTGTTATTTGCGGTTTTCTTCTACCTGATGATGCGTTTGGGCTGTGGATCACATATGTCACATGGTCATCATAAAGATACAAGTTCGAACAAAGTGGAACCCATCATAGATCCGGTTTGCCACAAAGTTGTGGAGCCAGAACAAGGATACGGGAAACTGCACGAGGGGGAGCTTTATCGCTTTTGCTCGAAGCACTGTCTTGACGAGTTTGACCAACAACCCGAAAAGTATATCGATAAACTTAACAATGCAGGAGCGATATCGTGACCCATAAAATATCATTAATGGCCTTTGGTCATGCAAGTAGTCTGTTTATCAGCATCAGTTTTGTCCTTTGCGTCGCGTTTGGCTTGTTGTTTCCACAAAGCGCCATGTATGACGTTTGGTTAAAGTTGTTGCCAGGCGTTGAATGGCTTAGCTGGCAAAGTTTCTTTTTAGGGCTCGTAGAGAGCTATATGTACGGCTGGTTTATCACCCTTATTTGGGTGCCGTTGTATAATTTTTTTGGTAGCAAAGCGAAATAGCAGCAATGCGTGTTTTGACTATCTACTAGTGGAGATAGATTTATGAACGAACCGATAGCACATTCAGGTATATGGATTTTAGCGCTGATCATGATAGTCGTTGCGTCTTGGTACCTATATAAGTATATGGCACCCTCATCTTGGCACGAGTGGGCAGGGGCGGGCGTAGTACAAGCTTTTATCATTGCCTTGTATGCCGAAATGTATGGTTTTCCATTGACCATTTACCTCTTGGCACGTTTTGGAGGTCTGGATAGAACTGAGCTTAGTGCCAATTTGTGGTCGTCTCTTTTAGGTGTGGGAGAGACTGGCATGATGATCTCAATGGTCTTGGGATACATTTTATTATTCTTGGGTATTGGCTTGTTTTTTCAAGGTTGGCGCCAAGTTTATAAAGCGCGACAAGAGAAAAAATTAGTGACAGATGGCTTGTACGCATTGGCAAGACATCCCCAATATACAGGCTTGTTTATTGCGCTATTTGGCGAAGGCGTTGTGCATTGGCCTACTTTATTTTCAGTGGCACTCTTTCCAATAATTGTTTTTATTTATTATCGTCTATCTTTGCGCGAAGAGAAAAAAGTGATTGCTGAATTTGGGGGAGAATATTTGGCTTACAAAGCACATGTGCCAATGTTTATTCCGCGCATAGAGCAATGGAAGTCATTTATTAAGCAAGCCAAAATATAACTAGTAGATTTTAAGTGCAATGGAAAAAGGAGAAAATATCTTATGAGCGACTTAGAACACAGAGTCGGTGTATCAGAGGCGAACTTAGTGCTTCGCCACCTTAAATTGACGAACATTGATGACGCTAAAATCAGCGCTATTATTCGCGATATCGATGCCGCGTTTGGTGTCGACGCTGTTTCTTTTGAAGGTGATAAACAGACCTTACATATAGGCTACGACGTTACCCATTGTGAACTTGATGGTATTGAAAACATAGTGAAACTAAACGGCGGCGATATATCTCATGATTGGTGGACGAATTTTAAAGAAGGTTATTATCAATTTGTCGATGAAAACATCAGGGAAAATGCAAAGCACAAGCCGTGGAGTTGTCATTCTTCGCCACCGGGTAGTCGGAAAAAACGTTAGTTCACCATAAAAGATGGTGTCGTAAAATCGACTTGAGAGTGGGACAGTCGAGCAGAATATTCTCGTTGGGCAAGCACTAGTATACGAAATACTGCGTGGTTGCACGACCATAGCCGCAAATTTAATTCAACGCAATGATCCAACAATGGTCGACAGTAATCGACCACTGCAGCACACAACTTTAATGTTCGGGCCCATACATGGAATAAAAGCATAAAACAAAATTTAGTTTCCTTGCCAACTCGCGTTCGCGTGCTCATAGTCAAAAATTGACGCCTAGTTTATGCCAAATGAACTCAATCTATTTGTGATTTTTATGTCCAGTCTAGCCAAAGAAAAACTTGTGCTGGTTCATATTTGAAATGAGGAAAAATTTAAGTAAGTAAATGGTTTTATTACAAAAATGTAATCATCTTGTAATCTACTTATTTGAAAATATTGATCCAAATCAAGAAGTGGGAAACCCATACCAATAGGATACAACCTATATTCAACGCGCAGATATGTGATTAAAAAATATTACGTTAATTAATCGCAATAAATAGAGTGGGAAAATGCTATGCGGATGGTTAAAACAATACAATTAGTGACTTTTTGTTCGGCTGCTATCGTCTGGCAAACGCCAACGTATGCGGCACAATCCAATGATCGATTCGTCTTTGTTGGATACGGAGATGTAAAATATGAAAGTGCCGATGTCGCGGGTACTGACAGTTTTTCAACGCGTTTCGTGCCAATCTTTTTGTTCAATCTAAATGACAAGATGCACGTAGAGGCGGAACTTGAAGTAAGTATCAATGAAAACGGTGAGACCCAAACCGAACTTGAATATGCTGATATCCATTATTTTGTGAACAACAATACAACGATTACAGCGGGGAAATTTCTATTACCGTTTGGCCAATTTAGTGCCAACTGGCATCCCAGTTGGATAAATCGCAGCATATGGACCCCTGGAATATATGGTGCACACGGCTCTAGCCAAGCAATGGATCCCATGCTGCCGATTTTGAGCGATATTGGTATTGCAGCACAACAAGTCTATCAAGTGGGTTCAGCCAAGGTTTTTCTGGATGTCTTTATGACAAATGGGCCTAGTTCTGAAGCATCTCATGATGAAGAGGAAGTTGATGACGACCACAATATCGCCCTTGCTCGTTTGTCTTCACCTGCTAACTCATTAGATCCGGATACAGACGGGGATGAACACACAGAAGCTTTTCCTGAAGTGGAATTCGAAGCGACAAGCTCAGACAACAATAGTAACAAGGCGTTTGGTGGTCGGCTTGCCGTTGCGTTACTCCCCTCAATAGAAATCGGCACTTCCTATTACCAAGGTGCGTATGACGAAAACAGCCAGTTAGATATTAAGGCAAATGGTGTTGACATTAATTTCATCAGTACGCATCTGATGGTAAGAGGAGAGTATATTCGTACAAAAACGGAAGCGTTTATTGAGCAAGACCATGAGGAAGTTGTTAATTCACTTTCTCGCAATGGGTGGTTTTTACAAGGGACATTTTTCGTGGGTCACCTATTCGAAGGGCTAGGGAGTACGGAAATTGTTATTGAACGTGCGCAAACAAAAAAAGTAGAAGAGGCCGAGCGATGGATGGTCGGTGTTAATTACTGGTTGGATCCGCGTTCAGTCATCAAAGTGGGTTACGAAGATACAAACGTGGCTGATGGCCCTGATGACAAACGTTTTGCTGTGCAATTCAGTTATGGCTTCTAGGAGGATTATTTATGAAACATCAATTTACCATTAACATACTTGTGTTGTTTATTTCTTTATTCACTTCGCTACACGTGAATAGCAGCGAACCACTGTCAGGCGCAGAATTGATCAACAATAATTGTGCGCGATGCCATAACAGCCGTCCAGTCCAAGAGTTTTCCATAAGTGAATGGAAAGTCATCATGCCACATATGCGAGAAAAGGCACACCTAACGGGAGCAGAAGTCCAGGCCATTCTCAAATTTATGGAAATTGCTTCAACACCTGTGCAAGCACCGAAAGTTCTTGCGAGTGTCAATAAACCCGTTGAGCCAAGAGAAGTTCTGACTCGCTATGGTTGCCAAGGGTGTCATCAGGTGCAAGGCGCAGGAGGCACCCTTGGCCCGTCACTCGATAATATTATCAGCGAAAAAGGAATAGCATTTTTTGAGCGTAAAGTTAAAGAGCCTCAATTTAATAACTCTGCGTCAGCGATGCCGAAAATGCCCATAACCGATGAAGAAATCGCAGCATTGGTAGTGTTTTTGTCGCCTAAATAACGTAGCGTCGTCAAAAAAATACAGATTCAGCATAAGCAAAATTCATTTTTAAACATAAGCTGCTCAATTGAGTATCACTAAAGGAAATAAAATCATGAAAAAAATAACTTCATTATTATTCGCCAGCGTTTTAGTCATTTCACCTATTTCTGCTGTCTATGCACACCAAAACGCGGACAAGCATGAAATGCCGATGATGAAAGACCAAATGATGAAAAAAATGCAAAGTCATATGGAAGACATGCGAGCAATGTTAGCCGCGGTTAAAAAAGAAACAGATCCTAGCAAACGAGAAGTAATGTTGCATGATCATGCTAAAAAAATGGAAGGCATGATGGGCATGATGAAATCGGATGACAGCAAGGGTATGAACGACATGAAAGGCATGAAACATAAACATGATGATATGTCGGCTGAGGATAAAATGGCGATGATGGAAAAGCGCATGAGTATGATGATGGACATGATGGAGCAGATGATGGGGCACACAGCGGAAAAAAGTAAACCAAAGCATCAGCATAAAAAAAATTAGTCGTTTTATAGCAGGATAGGTGCAACGCGCCTATCCAAAAACACCATCATCGTTGGATAATATTATGAATAGATTTATAAAGTTCTTTGCAATTGCTGTCTTAGCAATAGGCTTAGTTAGTGGTTGTACTAGTCAGGTTTACCATGACTATGTAATGAGCGGCCAAGTAGTCTCTGTTTCCGACCGACAAGCAGTTATTTGTGTGTCTGATACAGATGGATTGAAAGAGCATCAAGTCTTTAACGTGTTTCGAACAGTGTATGAACCAGCCGCGATAGCGGAAGGTGAAAGTGCATATTCACGGGAATATATTGGAAAAATAAGACTGGGAAAATCTAAGAATCAACATTTTGCTGAAGCAACTGTGGTAGATGGTGAAATTGTTCGTTATGACATGGTTGAATTTGATCGTGATTTTTAATCCTTACATCATTCTTTGGCTGTCACGCGCTCAGCTTAGAATAAATTCTAAGAAATATAAGTGGGGTGCTAACCTCGCAACAATTGCATTTAGCGCCTTCTTTGCCGTATCTTGCTCAGCTGCGACTCAAGTCACTGAGTCGATGGAAGAAGCTGGAAAACCTGAGCAAGCATTGCATAAACAAATAGAACAAACAGCTCCTAAGTCAACCAGTGACGACTTTGCAGATATTCAAAAAGCCTTGCAAGCATTAGACAATTCTCTCGCGCCCACAACACAAAAAAACACAAGCAGGGAGGCATACAGTCAGCCATCTTCAACTTCTGGTGAACCTAGTAATACAATTAAACCAGCAATGGGCATGGGAAAAAATAGCATGACAATGATGTCTAAATCCAATCAGTCTTGCATGGGAATGATGTGCAAAATGAAGATGAAAAATAGCTCAATGATGGGTATGCCTCAAAAAATACCACCAGTGGTAACGGATACAAATACGTTAATTACATTACCTGGCAAAAGCGACGCATTACATTTGTATCATCTTGGAGAAGACTCGTTTTTTATGAACTTCAAAGACGCTCTGTTTCTATCAGATGAGCAACTAAATCTATTAGTAAATATTCAGGACAAATGGCAAACCTTTCAAGTAAGCCACACTGAAAAGCGAAGCAGATTAGAGTCAAGCTTATGGACGCTTACCTCCAAAGGATTACCGAATTTTAGTGATATTAAAAGTACAATCTCTGCAATTGAAATTATAAACAGTGAGCTTCGTACCCAATTCATCGTATTGGTCGGTGAGGCTGTGTCAGTTTTAACACCGTCGCAATTATCTCAAATTGAAGCCCTTTGGCACAAACAAAAAGGGCTTTCGCAATGAGATTTTCGTTGTTGCCTATATTTACCCTGAATTGTCGGTTTGTATTTTTAATCATGTTTACCTTGACGGTAATAGGTTTTTCTTCTCAGCCAATGGCGCTTCAACAAGCTGAGAACGATGAACATGCTGGACATCATCCAAGCAAAGATGAAAAACCAACTAATGAGATCCCAAGCATTCAGCCAGGTATTGACGCTTCCAGTATGATGGGTCCTGGTATGGGCAAAGGAATGGACAAAATGATGGAGAAAATGGGAGCGCCCAAACCCAAAGATCTCTATCCCTCTTTAATGAGAATGCAGTCAGCTACGCCTGAGCAAACGACACTTCTCTTGAGTAAAGCAACTGAGCGAATGCGATCAGGCAACGAACAACTTTCTAATGGGTTTACCCGGTTGGCAGAGGCCTCACAGGCAGAAGATTATGCCCAAATGCAAATCGCGCTTGAAACGGTAAAAGAGGGAATTGCCCATTTTGATAGTGGTCTTGCGACTAAACGTGCGCTGCTAGATGGACAGGAGCCAAGACGCGTAGCCTTAACGTGGTTCAAAACTCAGATGGATATACTGCCCAGCATACCTGAAGACAATCAGACTATTATTTTGGGGATGACGCCGTTTCACACTTCTATCATGGTGATTTTATTGCTCTTTGCTGTTGTCATGATATACGTATATGGATTGAAAATGCGCAGAGCATCCGTGTTGCTCGCGCAACTCAAAAATGATGAAAAAAATACTCAGGCTTCAGGCACAAGTCAAAAAAACAACACTGGCTTACCCACAAATACTGATACGTCAATAGTTGATGTAGAAACAGCGACATCCGTCCCAACTAATAATGGTGTAAACAGTGACTTATCAGCCTCAATACCTGTAAATTCTGCTGACTCAGGGATGCGACGAAAAGTGTTTAGCGGTGAGATGAAAGTCACAGCGATATTCATTGAAACCCATGATGTTAAAACATTTCGCTTTGCTCATCCGAACAATGACCTCATTTCTTTCAGTTACGAGCCGGGTCAATTTGTCACTTTTTCGCTGCAAATTGATGGCGTCGATAAATTAGTTAAACGTTCTTATACAATAGCTTCATCACCCACACAAACACATTATTTTGAAGTCACCATAAAACGTGAAGAGCATGGTGTGGTATCTCGTTTTTTGCATGACAATGTAAAAGTTGGGGATTCGCTTAAGGTCAAAGCGCCAGGTGGAAAATTCTTTTTTAATGGGAAAGGCGAAAACAGTGTCATGCTCATATCAGGCGGTGTCGGGATCACCCCTATGATGAGCGCAGTAAGATATTTAACCACGACTTGTTGGGACGGTGATATATATTTTCTGTTTTGCACACGTACTACGAAGGACTTTATTTTTGAACAGGAGTTAAGGTATTTACAGGCTCGTTATTCAAATTTGAAAGTACTTGTGAGTATGACGCAAGCAAAGGGGACGTCATGGATGGGTCCACAGGGGCGTTTGACCTCTGGATTAATTCAAGATTTTGTGCCTGAAATTGAAGCAAAAACTGCCCATATCTGCGGACCGCCAGCCATGATGGAGGCCATGAAGGGGATCCTTTCTGGTTTAGGCGTGCCTGAGAGCCAAATAAAAACGGAGGCTTTTGGTCCTGCAACTCCTAAAAGCCTTAATAAACCTAACGTTACTCAGCAAGTGCTAGAAAAAGTGAGAGAAAAGCAAATTACCTTTAGTCTTTCTGGTAAACAAGCTCCGGTGAATGCAGATGAAACAATCTTAGATGTTGCTGATTCACTCGATATTGATATTGATAACTCTTGCCGTGCCGGCTCATGTGGAAGCTGCAAAGTAAAGCTCACCAAAGGAGCCGTAGAAATGGACGTTGATGACGGGTTAGAGCCGCAAGATAAAAAAGAAGGATATATACTAGCATGTCAGGCTATCCCAACGTCAGATGTTGAGGTCGAAGCTTAAATGAATACACATGAGCGAAATTTAGTCGGTAGCTTAGTCGCACTCATGATTTTACTTTGGCTAGGCTTTTTGTGGCATCGCTCTTCACAGTTTCCGGGTAGTCTAAGCGGTTTTGTTGTCGGAGCACTAGCCAGCATATTGATGCTGATCCCACTTGTATATATGTTCATAAAGCGAACAAAGTCCCTAAAAAAGAGCATCACAAAATTCATTCCTATGGCAACTCTGCTCAAAATCCATATTTACGCGGGTGTGCTAGGACCAATATTGGCGTTGATACATAGCGCGCACAGATTTGCTAGTCCCGTCGGTATAATACTTGTGTTGTTTATGATGGTAGTGGTTCTGAGCGGTTTTGTAGGCCGATATGTACTTGGTTTAATATCAACGAAAATGAAAGAAAAAAAGCGTCAATTAAACGAGTTTCAACACGCATTAAATGACTCAAAAAACGACTTGAGAGATGGCGTTAGTGATGCTCAGTATGAAGCGTTTACTAAACGCACTTCAAATATCCTTCCGTCCTTTAGTCTAAGCTTGCTCGGCACTAGACAAGATAAATCATTGCTAAAAGAAAAAGAGTTGCTGAAGATAGTGGATGCCATCTCAGACACCGAATATAGCATTATGATCCATAACACAGCAAAAACTTGGTTTTCTCGCTGGTTGAAGTTTCACATCTTTATTTCAATGACGCTATATTGTGTTCTGTTTATACATATAGCAAGTGAGGTTTATTTTGGGCTTAGGTGGCTATAATGAAATGGTTTGTCGGTGTATTAGCAATCATAGTCTTAGCGTTTGGCCTGAGTCATTTTTGGCACGAGCCTGAAGATTTATCCAAATTAGATTGGGAGCAGGCAATAAGCCCTGGCTCACTTAGTCAACCTCATGCCTTTATTGATAACGATTGTTTAAGTTGTCATACCCCAATTAAAGGGGTAGAGAGAGATAAATGTGTTGCTTGTCATGCAAACGATACGCATATTGTTGCGCGTCAACCAACCGCCTTCCATGCTGATATACAGGAGTGCACCAGTTGCCATATTGAGCATGAAGGTCTCAATGCCAATATTTCTAAGATGGATCATGGTGCGTTGGTTGATATTGGCTTTGACATGCTTCCAAATCTTGATATGCCTTTTGACGAGGACGCCACAACCATTGCACTTGTTACTTATTTGCTCACGAATAAACAAAGACCTGAACCGCTCTTTATTCACCCTGAAGTAACCAACAAAGAGGCTTTACTCAATTGTTCACAATGTCACAGCAATGACGATAAACATTTTGGTTTGTTTGGAAACGACTGTGTGCAATGTCATAGCACAAATACATGGTCATTACCTAAATATACGCATCCTTCTAGTCAGTCACGTGATTGCAACCAATGCCATGAAGCACCGCCGAGCCATTACATGCAACATTTTAAAATGATTTCAGCAAAAGTAGCCGGCGAGCCTAAAGCAAAAGTAGAGGCATGTTACGCTTGTCATCAATCGACGTCTTGGAATGATATTAAACGTGCTGGGTGGTATAAGCATCATTAGCGTATCCCTGAGCTCGCCCATGGTCTACATTACAATGCGGAAAAGTAATTCTACATGCTTGTAAAAAGGTCACTTAGAAAGGCCATTATTCATCATTTTGGTGTAATTTTTGCGGCTAAAAATATACGAGCTCATTCTTAAAACTATCAACATCGATAGAAACAATTAAGGAAATGCAATATGGCAAACTTAGATACCTCATCAAATTTCAATATCTTGAACCAACAAAGTAAAATCGTAAACGATTCAACTTAAAGACGTCAACCCACCCGACCCAGTTCAATCATCTTTCGATGAAGTGATGGAAGCTCAGCAAGAACGAGAAAGAATGATTAACGTTGCGCAAGGAGAGTATATTACGGCAATGCTGAGAGCCCGCAATACAAGTCATTCGGCTCACGAAAAAACGGCTCAAAGAAGCCCACTATAATTTAATATTTAAGGTGAAATAATATTTATGGTCAACCAAAAGTGAAAGTTCAAATTGGTGCAGTTAGTGTAATGTTATCTTGGGCAAGTTGTTATCCATTAATTTTTTTAACATTAGACTATGCACCGGTTATGCTTACCGCTTTTTATCGTTCTATCATAGCGGGCTTATTTCTGGTAATCATTGCCTTATTTTTAAAAAGACCACTCCCTAAAAACAGGCGACAATGGCTGTTTATTACTGCTATTGGTATTTCGGCTACCAGTATAGGATTTTGGGGTATGTTCTATGCTGCCAGCTTAATTTCTCCTGGTTTGGCTACCGTGCTGACTAACACCCAACCTTTGATTGCAGGGATCCTTGGTTGGTTCATTCTAAAAGAGCATATGGACAAAAGCGTCGCCTTAGCTATGGCAATTGGCTTTGCGGGGATTGCGATGATCGGCAGTGAGTCCCTATGGAGTGATAATGGACAGCCTGTTTATGGTGTTATTTATATTTTGATAGCAGCGAGTGGTATCGCAGTAAGTAACATATTACTTAAATTAATCGCAAATAAAGTGGATATTTATTATGCCATGGGCTTTCAACTGTTGATTGGTGCCATACCATTAGGAATTTTTAGTTTTTATCAGGCATACATGACCAATACAAGCGTGATTGACCCGATAGTCGAATCGATAGTGTATCCCAGTATTATCACTTTGCTTGCGATCCCCGGCACAGCGCTTCCATTTCTCATCTGGTTTTGGCTAATGGACAAAGCACCTTTGTATCATCTTAATATGTATAGTTTTTTAACGCCGGTATTTGGGCTGTATCTGGGGTGGTTTTATTTTGATGAGACCTTAACTTTTTGGCAATGGACAGGTATTGTCATTATCGCTTTGTCTGTTGGCTATATTTCGTTTAATTCAAACACTAAGCGTGCACTAAATTGACACTTGCATTATTACCCGTCGCGATATGGCCCTATAGATTCCGTAAAAAAATTTGGTAGCACAGCAGTCCAATTGGAATGCTCGACATGCTCAAGACATCGAGCCATCATCCACGGCTTTGGGGTAATTCAGCTTGTCAAAAAGCAATCAATCGTACAATAGGCTCATGGCAAGAATGTCAGTAAATTTCATTATTCCCCGTAATCGCTCATGCTAATAATGACGGCAATGTAATGAAAATGTAATCCACATGCAATGAACTCAGGGATCAAATCACTTATTTTACGGTCTCGTTGTAAATCTAGCTTCACTATCAAATTTAAGGAATTAACTTTGGAAATTGCGAATAATATTTCAAAAAGCATCGACATAAAGACTGAATCGACTAAAAAAATAGATCCAAAAGCAGAAGACGGTGAGAACTGCGGCAAACAGCAGTTCGAAGAGGTTTTAAGCAAACTACAAGACATCAAAACCGATAAGACTTGATGTAAGCAAGAAGAAAAACCTTTGTGGTTAGTTTTGTTAACAGCACAAAATATCACTCGCGTTCCGTAAGTAAAAATGACGGAGATTTCAATATTTGGTTTTTAAGCAAAACATTGTTCGTTAGCACAGAGCTATTCTGTCGCAGTCGTTAGGGAAGTTACATGCTAATAGTCAGTGAGCCCAAAGATTTTATTTTATATCGATACGGCTTTACACCCAGATTTAATTACGACTTTCATCATGTTTATTTTGATTGGCGGAAAGCATCATGAAAATTGTGTATTTTGGGAATAACTTGTTCTCGTCATGCTTAAAATATTTACTTGATGAAGGCCATCAAATACTGCATGTTTATAAGAACCAACCTGAACATGGTGCTTCAACCATAACAAGCTTATGTTCTCATCATCATATTCCCTTGGCTGAGGTTAAACCTACTTTAGATGACTTGAATAAGCTTATTTTACTAGGGGCCGAGATGTTCATTGTTGCAGAATATTTGCACATATTGCCATCTACTGACGTTAAATATGCAATCAATCTTCATCCTACCTTGCTGCCAAAAGGAAGAGGACCAACGCCTCTGCCTTACTTAATAAACCACCCAACAATATCGGGGCTCACGCTTCATAAGATATCGGATGTTGTTGATGCCGGCGACATCATTATGCAATTGAAGGTGCCAGTATCGACTGACGAATCTATAACGACCTTGATGGTTAAAATGCACATCGAGTCGCTAAACCTAATTAAAACGTTTTTCACTAATGTTGATAAATATTACGATTCAGCTACGCCTCAAGTCGATCATTCTTACTGGCCGCGCAGTGATATATTTGAAAGAGCGGTAGATTGGAATTTACCCGCCAGTCACATCAAATTATTGTCTCGTCGCTTTGGTTTTTTTGGGGTAGTCGTAAAACTAGACAATGTCTTATTTAATGTAAGTCATATTGAGGCTGAAGAATATGATCATTCTTATTTACCAGGAAACGTCATTTTGGAAGATAAAAGCTTATTAGTCGTAAGCTGTTTAGATGGTATTGCGTGTTTACACAAAACATCAATATCTGAATTGATATAAAGGTTCCAGTGTTGTTTATTACAAGCTTATGAACCAGCAATTTAGTCCCCCCCAGGCATTAGCATTATCCACTCTTCCTCAAAAGATTACAGCATCGGTTGTATTCAATAATACTGCTTCATGGTTCGACGAGGAAACTAAGTGGACTTTTAATAAATAGTCGCTTTTCAAGTGTTCTGACCCTTTGTTTCAACCAAGATCGGTTGCATACAGCTAATGGCAATCTGTCGCCGATTAACTATAAAATGTCTTTAAAGAAGAAGTCCGGTTGGAGTTGACCAGAAAAACTTTTGGCGGGCTGTGGTTCAAGACGGTGAAGTTTTAGATGTTTACCTTCAGACAAAAAGGGAATGTGCGTTTGCTGAATAGCGACGAGCCGCAGAATGACACTCAAGCCTACATTTAGTGCGACTTCAAAAGTTTACTTGGCAATACCTGTTTCTACGATGTCCCAACCGACAGCTGGCGAACAAACCAGAGGATCAGCGGTGGCAGAATCAACCACTGCAAAATCGGTAGCAACCCCGTACCTAGTATAGGCAGCTCCGGCATGTTTGGCGCGTACTGCCAGCGGTCCAATACGTCGGTTGCCAGCCACTCCATGAAAGTCGTGATGACCAGCCCGGTAGCCAGATAAGTTAACTCCGGAGTAAAGGCCATCTGATGGATCCAATCTCTGGATCGAGCGATCACGACGGCGCTCCAGTAAGCCAACACGCTTATCACACCATCGCCTATACTCGCTTGAGTGCACGTTCGAACGACGCTCATGTAGTCCAGTGTTTTCAGCCCCTCGTAGAAAGGCATTTGCCACATCTCCCAGACAAAATTGAAGAGAAAGGAAATGAGCAAGAAATTCGCTTCCGGATTCCGTACCGCGCGACTAATCCAAAGTTGACCCATCACTCTATTTTTCCTTCGAACGCAAGTACTTCCAAAGTGCGTCAATCGACAAAATCGAAACGCCAATAATCAATAGATAAACCAATCCCATACCCATCATCATCCCCATATCGCTTATCATAGTTCTGTCCTCTCCTGTTGACATTCCGTAAGACCACTAAAAGGGCCCCGTCTGCGTGCAATGCGTTGCTACCGCACAGACACATAACTATGTTTATGTGAAAATTTAGTCGAGCTTATTACAAGGTAGTCCGGCAGCCTGCAAATCGTCAAAGCCAGCTTTCGACGCAAAAGCTGCAATATAGCCCATTTGTCGTAATGTGGCTGCGGCTAACGCGGCGCGACCACCGCTGGCACAATAGGTGACTATAGGCCGTTGATGGTCGCTTTCTTCGTCGGAAATTTTCATTTCCAATACACCACGCGGTATAGCGACGGCACCTTCCAGATGACCTTCCTGCCACTCATTGGGCTCCCGAACATCGAGCACTAGCGCGCTGCTGCGACGCAGAGCCTTTACCTTTTCAACGTCGACGGTGTCAGCCACTTTCTTGGCTTCATCGATCATTTGTTGCGCAGTTAAAAACGTAAGCATAAGAATTTCTCCTGATTGCAGTATGAATGAATGGTAAAATTGTCAGTTTGCTATGCATCTGCAGCTAAACCGCAGCCAAGGTTCGCCGGAACGGCCACATCCATCATCTTCGGATCAGGCAGATCCAGATTGCTCATAATGTCGATATATTCCGCACGGCTCTTGCCGGCTAACCGAGGGTTGTGAGCCTTTTCCTCAGCAATGCTGCTGCGGGTCCAGCCCTTATAATCGTGCGCCGGGTATACCAGCGTTGAATCCGGTAGCGTAAATAGCTTTTTAGTGATGGAATCGTAGCTCTGACCAGCGTCGCCGCCTTGAAAGTCGGTTCGGCCACTGCCGCGAATCAGTAGCACGTCGCCGGTGAATACTGCTGGCTGTTCGCAGTGAAGCAAAAAGCTATAAGACTCATCGGTGTGGCCAGGTGTATACAACGCTTCAAGATCAATATCATCCAACCGGATGTGCTCGCCCTCCCGAATGGTTTCAGATACACAGTCAGCCTTTGTCTGTTCGCCCATTGTCGTGATGCAACCGGTCTTTTCCCGCAACTTTCTAAGACCGGTGATGTGATCCGCATGGGTATGAGTATCGATGGCTCGCACTAGTCGAACATCGAGTTGTTCGACTAGTTTCAGATACATATCCACCTTGTCTATTACCGGGTCGATTAGCAAAGCTTCGTGGCCACTATCGCTAGCCAAGAGATAGCTATAAGTGCTCGATTCAGAATCAAAAAATTGGCGAAATAACATATTTATCTCCCATTCGTATTTAGTTTGTAAATAATAGTAGTCAGTGCAGTATCTAAAAATATTTGCAATTGCAAACTGAATCCAAACATGGGTAACTCCTACATATTGGCTGAACCAATATCGATAATAAAAAGCAGCCTTATTGGTAAAGGTAAAGTAATGTTTAATTTATCGTTGTATTTAAAATTACTCTGTACGTTAACGTTCTTAATATGAACTTTCAAAGAGCTGAGTACAACATCCATGCACCAGCTCCAATCATGAACAGATTTTCCGTGAGGGAAACAAACCCAAGTGGCACGTCGCTATCGCCACCAACGCACGCGCACTTGAGCTCTCGTTTATCGATATACACTGCTTTAAATACTGATATTGCGCCCACCGTTCCAATGAAAAGGGACACAGGTCCTACAATAAATCCAGATATCGACGCTAGCATGCCAATACCAGCGAACGCCTCCGCAAACGGATAGACATAGGCATATCTGATGTTGCGCATGGCTAACAAATCATAGGTAATAAATGAATTTGAAAAGGTGTATAGGTCGCGCAATTTTTGAATGGCCAATATGGTCATACTATAGGCAACGAACAACTCAACGACATTTATTAAGTTAACGCCGGAGGTGTATGCAAAACTAGTGGCTAAGCTCATTAAAAAGGCGACTGCAAAAATGGCTAGTACGGGCGTATAGGTTGTGCCGGTTTGACCTGCCGGCTCCATGCCAAAATAATCTCTCAAATCGTCATAACCGCCAATTTTATTGTCGTCGATGAAAGTTTGAGGTGTGGTTTCAACATTATTTTTTTTCTTAAACTCGTCAGTTTCTTCTCGCGACTTCAATTTATGGTCTTCTACTTCAAAGCCTTTTCTTTCGAGAAGGTCTTTTGAGCGTAACCCATAAGGGCAAATATGCTCACTGGTGTGCATTCGATAAAGCGTTGCTGTTTTTTTCATCTTATCGTCCTTATATCAATCTAATAAACTATTGATTATTGTCCACTAAATGCTGGGACAGCTCTTTTAGAGGCGTCATCGGCTGATGTCGCAATACCATTTTTTTCTATATCCTCAAGCAACCATTTCATTTCTTTAATTTCGCGTTCTTGCGCACTGATGATCTCGTTTGCCAATTTCTTAACGCGAGGGTCTTCGATGTTTGCTCTGCCGCTGGTTAATATGGCGATAGAGTGGTGCGGTATCATGGCTTTCATCCACGAGGAGTCTGCAACTGTCGTTTGAGAGCGAACTAAGAATAGCGAGATAGCGAATACTGCCGCACTACCTAATAATATTAGTGTGTTTTTTGCTTTACTTTCATACATGTTCAACATAAATAACAGCATGATAATTGCCATGATGGCGCCCATGTATATCGCCATATACAAACGTGTTTCACTAAAGAAAACATGGTCAAATGCAAAGGTGTTGAAATACATCATCAGCAGCATTGCTGCAGTTGAGGTGAAAATCATTGCAAAAAATTTAGTGTACTTGGTCATAATAGGTCCTATTTTATTACTTATTCATTGTTTTAAAAATTAATGATGCAGAACAACTTACAAGCAAGAAACCTGTCATGGCTTCAATGCCTGCTAGAAGATATAAATGCCGTAATGGCTCAATTGGAGCCATTCCCAGTGTGGTGAGATTGATTAGCGAGAAATAAAAGATGTCGACAAAGGTGGCAACGGCTTCTCCATCAAAACCACCTAGCCCGAGCGTAATGGAAACTCTAAAGCTAATTGCAAACAACAGCGCCGCAGTTAACTGACTAATAGTTATTCCATACACGACGCCTAGTAGAGTTAAAAGCGGCGACAGTCTGGTGTTGTCCATCCACGCTCTGAGTTGTTGCAGCCAAAAATAGTGGCTGCCCGTAACTAAACCGATGGTTACAAAAGCAATTAAAAGCTGAAGTATAACTTCCATTTTATTATCTTCTCTATCCTCTTAAAACCAAAACCGCGCACCCAGAACAAGTCCAGTTTCGCTTATCGGTTCACCGGCTAGCTCTGCAACATCGGCGGTGTTGCCCAATGATTTGCTCCAATACATACCCACATAAGGGGCAAACTCTCGCGAGAATTCGTAACGGTAGCGAAGCCCTAATCGAATTGAATTGAAGCCTGATTGGCGATCAAACCGTTCAGACTCCGATAGGGAGGCGCTAATTGCTAAACGAGGCTGAAGATATGAGGTTTGTGTGACTCTTACTTCATATTCTGCTTCCATTGCAAAACTGATGTCGCCATCTTCATTTATCATTAACGAGTTATCCATTTCAAATTGGTAGGGTGCCAAGCCGTAAAGGCTTATAACCGCATAATTTTCCATATTAGATTCACTTGTTAACGTTCCTCGAGTTCCTAATCCTGCTTGCAACTCCCAGTAGGGCGCAATTAATTTACTAGCGAGTATCTCTGCTCGTTCAATGTCTGTTGGCTCACCATCATTTTGTTTGTTTTCACCTTCACTTTTGAAATAAAGGCGATACGTGTCACCACCGTACCAGCCAACCATATCCCATACCCCAATATTTTCATCTTCATCGGTGCGGGTATATTCGAAGCGGTCAAACAGTATCGTACCAGTGTAATAATCAACAACAGGCTCTGGCCAATCAGATGGTGTAGTTTCTTGTGCATGTGCACCTGCAAGTAGGGCAGTCATGCTAGTCGCTGCAAGAGATAAAATAATAGTATTTACATTCTTCATAGTCATCTCCTAAGATACCGACACAATTCTGAACATACCTGCATCCATGTGATACAGCAGATGGCAATGGAATGCCCAATTTCCGGGTGCATCTGCGCTAATGAGTAGCGATACTTTTTCACTGGGCTTTAAGCTGATGGTGTGTTTTCTTGGCGGTGGATAATTGCCATTCTCCAGCTCCATCCACATACCGTGTAAATGGATAGGATGATTCATCATAGAGTCGTTTACCAAAATAAGCCGTATTCGTTCACCGTATCTAAAGTGTACAGGTTCTTTCACTTCGCTAAATTTAAGACCATCGAACGACCACATGTAACGCTCCATGTTGCCGGTTAAATGCAACTCAATAGTCTGAGTTGGTTCGCGCTCATCTGGCCATGGTTCAGCACCTACTAAATCGCTATATAATAAAACCTTATGCTGAACGTCTTCTAGTCCAATGCCGGGCTCATCTAAACGGCTGGTCGGATTGCTTGCAATCATTGATGCCCCAACGCCATGACCCGAAGAATCGTGTTTGATGTCAATGCTGTCTATGGGCAGTGGTTTTTTACTTTGCGGCATATTCATCATTTCTGAATCGCCCATATCATTCATTTTTGACCTATCTGAATGCTTGCTCATGGATTTTGTTGAGCCGTTCTCATCCATATTTGGCATGCTATCCATGGAAGACATATCTCCCATTCCCATCGCTGCCATTCCGCGCTCTGGCATTTGGCGAAGTTCAGGAACAGATGCTTGAACGCCCAAATCAGTCGCTAATGTACCGCGAACATAACCACTTCTATCCATACTTTCAGCATAAAGCGTGTAGGTTGTGGCTCCTTTGGGTCTCACAATTACGTCGTAGGTTTCAGCAACGGCAATGCGAATTTCTTCGACAGTAACCGGTTTTACTGGCTGACCGTCTGCAGCAACGACAACCATCTCTAATCCAGGGATCCTGAAATCAAAGTAGGTCATAGCAGAACCGTTGATTAGTCTTAGCCGCACGCTTTCGTTTGGTTTGTACAAAGCCGTCCAGTTTGTTGAGGCGTCCCGCCCGTTCATGAGGTAAGTGTACGTTGAGGCGGTAACGTCTAAAATATCTCGTGGGTTCATGCGCATATCAGCCCACATCGCTCTCTCTTTTAGCGTATTTATGAAGCCGCGTTTTTTGATGTCGTTTACGGTGTCCTCAATGGTTCTTTGTTGATAGTTGTAATAACCTTCAGCGACTTTTAAATGTCTGAATACATCATGTGGGTTTTCGAAAGTCCAATCGCTAAGCAAAATGACGTGTTCTCTGTCGGCACCAATGTCACCATCTTTCGGATCTATAATGACTGGCCCCAAATGGCCGAGTTGCTCTTGCAAGCCTGAGTGGCTGTGATACCAATAAGTACCGTTTTGCTCAACATCAAATTGGTATCGAAACGTCGAGTTTGGCGCTATCCCAGGAAATGCGACTCCCGGCACACCGTCCATCGTGTAAGGTAAAATAAAGCCATGCCAATGTATGGACGTGCTATCGTTGAGTTGATTGGTCACATTAATGGTGACATTTTGGCCCTCTTTCAAACGTAATAATGGGCCCGGTGACGTGCCGTTTATAGTAATAGGCTGAGAAGTACCGCCTGCAATATGTTTGGCTTGTTTTGCAATCGTTAAATCGATGACCTCGCCACTAACGACGCTGTTACCAAAATTCATTGCCAAATTATTTTCATTTATGCTTTCTTTAGTATAGCCCTGAGGCATAGCCCATGGCGCTGACATTCGACTAGTTAATGCTAAACCGCCAGCGGTGTACACGGCATTTCTTAGAAATGTGCGCCGCTGATTTTGTTTTGTGTTATTCATTTACAACCTCACATTAATATCTACCGGACTTATATCTGACTTTTACATTATCGTAAATCCCGCTAAATAAAAGAAAAGCACCCAATAAAAGCCGCTATCTGACAAAGATGTAATGCAACGGTAATCTGCCTGTTATGAAGTTTGTATCTGCATCGTTTAAATTAATATGGCTGGCAGAATCATTAGTTAGCCTTCAGAGCTTAAGGATATTTATGAAGATAGAAAGTATGCGCGACATACTGCACTGGACTGTAAAATTCCATGAGCAATTGGCGACATGTCTGAAACATTGCGCGCCGAGTCACTCAGAGCGTACAAAAATGGCAATGCAATACTTGCTCGCTCACGAACAGCATCTTGCGGCTTTGGTTAAAGCGTTTTCCGATAACGCTAAGTTTAGTGAATTGGAAACCTTGTTTATAGAATATTTGGAGAAAAACCCAATTTTCCTGCACGACCATTGTGACGGTGATTTTGAGAATAAAACGGAATCTGAAATTGTTGCTAACGTGCTTGACCAGCATCAACAGGTAATAGACCTATACTCATACTTAAAAGAGCAGGCCATTATTCCTCATCATATAGAGCTTCTAAGCAACTTATTGAAGCTTGAAAATCAAGAAATAATATTAATGGCACAAGGCTTGAATCGTTTTCAAGATATGTAGCTTCGCTTTACGGACAAATGATGCCTCGTACTCCGTACAACATGATAATCAAGGAAGTTAATAATGGCCGAACACGAACATTCAAATTATGACAAAGGCAGTTTGAGCTTAGCCGGCGCAATAGCAATGGGTACTGGCGTAATGATAGGCGCGGGCATTTTCGCACTGACCGGGCAAGTAGCTGAGCTAGCTCGCGAGTGGTTTCCCTTTGCTTTTTTGGCTGCTGCCATCATATCTTCAGCGAGCGCGTATTCCTACGTTAAGCTATCTAACGCTTTCCCTTCGGCAGGCGGTATTGCTATGTTTTTAAAAAAAGCGTACGGGAAGGGCACAATAACCGCATGTTGTGCCTTACTGATGTACTTTTCTATGGTTATTAATCAAAGTTTAGTTGCGCGAACCTTTGGCAACTATGCTCTGCAACCTTTTGACATTGAGCCAGAGAGATGGATGGTACCTGCTCTTGGTGTTGCTTTACTAATTGCCGCGTTCTTGATTAATGTACTTGGAAACAAAATTATTCAGACGACGTCTTTTATCATGGGAATAGCCAAAGCATTGGGGTTGCTGGTGTTAGCGGGCGGGGGTATTTACGTTGCTGATGCGGGTTTTACTAGCACTTTTATTGTGCCTGCTGATACGAGCGTTAGTAACTTTATAGGCTCCGTGGCGTTGGCTATTTTGGCTTTCAAAGGCTTCACTACTATTACTAATAGCGGAGGCGAGATTGTTGATCCAAAGAAAAATGTGGGTCGAGCCATTATCATTTCAATATTCATCTGCTTTATAATCTACATGTTGGTAGCAGTAGCGGTTGGAACTAATTTATCGATAGATGAAATTGTGGTGGCAAAAGACTACGCGCTAGCTGAAGCGTCAAAGCCAGCATTCGGAAGAAGTGGCCTTTGGATCACGGTAGGCTTTGCTATTGTTGCGACAGTGTCGGGTGTTATTGCAAGTGTGTTTGCCGTTTCACGCATGCTAGCGATGTTGACTGATATGAAACTAGTACCACACAGTCACTTTGGCATGCCCGGCAGCGTGCAACAGCACACAGTTGTATACACTGTGGTAATCGCCATGTTACTAACAATTTTCTTTGATTTGAGCCGGATTGCATCGTTAGGCGCAATCTTTTATTTGCTTATGGACATAGCAATACATTGGGGCGTGTTTAAGCACTTGCGTAAAGAAGTTAACGCAAGTGCTGTAATCGTGTTAAGTGCAATAGCATTGGATATCGTGGTGCTAGGGGCATTTATTTGGATAAAGGCATCCTCTGATATTTTGGTGATCTGGGCCGCGATAATTGGCTTGGTGCTCATTGTAGGGGCTGAGAAGTTATATTTAAGCAAGTTTCGGACAGATTCATAATTTGAGATCATGCTCATTAATAGAGAACATCAAGATTAAAAAGTACTGGAATAGAATGTGTAATTAAAACTGATTTTCCAGGAGGGGGGTAGTTATACTCCTGATATGTATCGCTATGTCTAATACTTTTCAGTATTAGACATAGGGTGCAGGATTAAGTTATAATGTTTGCATCTTAACTAACAATCACAACACACTTGGCCATCACTAAACCCACACCGTTGTTTCCCACGTATACTGAGCTAGCAGAGCTCAGTTTGTCTGACTATCCACAGCTAAGTTCATTCTTAGACAATCAACCGACATGGATGAGACAGCACTGGGACTGGGCGAAAGAATACCTTTTATATATTGGTCGCAACAAATCACAACACACGTACGTGCGTTTTCGAAATGACATCGAAAAGTTCCTATTGTGGGTCTTTATGGTAGATAAGCAGCCAGTAGATGATTTACGTAAAGCAGATATTTTGCGATACATTGATTTCTGTGTGGCGCCACCGGTTAAATGGATAAGCACCCAGCTCCATGACCGATTTCGCCTCAATAACGGTTACTTTGCTTCAAACCTTAAGTGGACGCCGTTCAGGCAAACGCCGCCGAAATACGATAAAGACAGAGTGCTCGATCCGAAAAAGTACCAACCCTCATTGCAGACCCTCGAATCTACCTTTGTGGCATTAAGCTCTTTTTACCGCCATCTCATCGATGAAGAAATTTGTTTCGGCAATCCTATTCCATTGGCAAAACGAGACTGTAAGTACTTGATAAAAGACAGTCAGGTAAAGACGATAAGTCGATTAACTGAGCAGCAATGGCAATATCTCTTGGATACTGCCGTTGAGATGGCGGATAGTGATCCGCTTTTGGAGCGTAGTTTATTTACTATTGCTACCATGAAAACCCTATTTCTGAGGCTTTCAGAACTCTCGGAGCGCAATGATTGGACGCCCTTGATGAGTCATTTTTGGACAGATGAGGGCAACAACTGGTGGTTTAAGGCCTATGGAAAAGGCAAAAAGATAAGAGATATCACGGTACCACCGGGTTATCTTACGTTTTTGAAACGCTATAGAAAATGGCGTGGACTATCACCTTTACCGTCCAAAGGTGAGCAAACCGTTCTGGTTGAAAAAATAAGAGGCCGCGGTGGTTTAACAGGTCGTCAAATTTCGAGGCTTATTCAGAGCGTGTTCGACGCTGCATTTGACAAAATGAAGTCAGAACAAGGATTAGAATCCGCTCAGAAATTAAATGAAGCCACCACACATTATCTGCGTCATACCGGTGCAAGCATGGAGATAGAGCGTGATAGACCGCTAAAGGATCTATCAGAAGATCTGGGCCATTCTAGCAGTGCGACAACCGATACGGTGTATGTGCAGGTTGAGCGAAAAAAGCGTGCCTCATCTGGCAAAGATAGAAAAGTCGAGTAGCTAATGCGAAAGAGAACGTGCTACATGTGCGATGCCTTAGCGACAACGAAGGAGCATATTCCTCCAAAAGCATTGTTTCCAAAACAAAAAGATGTGCTCAGTGAAATCAGTCTACGCAAAGATTTAATAACGGTACCATCCTGTGAGAAACACAATAATAGTAAGAGTAGAGACGATGAGTATTTAGTGTTTTGTCTATCTACGTGCTTTCATGGAAATGACATAAAAGAGCAGCTGTTTAATACCAAGATCATGCGAGCAATTGACCGGCGGCCTGACACATACTCGAACTTTTTAGATAACTATCAACGTGTAATGCTAAAACATCCCGATGGAAAAGTAGAACACACTGCGGCGTATTCAATCGACCTAAGACGTTTTGACAGCGTGTTATCGCACATAGCATGTGGATTATATTACCATCACACTCAAAGTAAGTGGGAAGGTGCCACGCTTGTTATAAGCAATGAATTACGTGATTTTAGCTCTACAAACTCTGATGAAGTAAATAGGTTGACTGACGATACTATCGAGCGCGTAACATTGTTCTTAAGCGAAACCAATAGTTTTGGAGCAAATCCAGAAGTTTTCTATTATAAAATTTATGATGACCGGCCCAAAGTTTTTGTAGTTTTAATGACATTTTATTCTGCGATATCGGTCGCGGTAACGTTAACTGAAAACAATAAAATTAAATAATGTCTATATGTAAATCATATGCTTACACCAGTACATCGAAAATCAATGACCTAAACGGTAGTTCAGCCCAGAATAAAAAGGCGATTTGCGGTGTTCTTACTTAAACCGCCATCGCCTTTTTTGTCTCTACTGGTGTACTAAAGCCAGTGATTTCATTTAACGGTTAGCATTCAATAATGTTAACCGCCAGTCCGCCTCGGGCTGTTTCTTTGTACTTGGTTTTCATGTCGTTACCCGTATCACGCATGGTTTTAATGACTTTATCTAACGATACCTTGTGCTCGCCGCTGCCTCTCAGTGCTAAGCGTGAAGCGTTTATCGCTTTAATTGCACCCATAGCATTACGTTCAATACAAGGTACCTGTACTAAGCCACCCACGGGGTCGCAAGTTAACCCTAGGTTATGCTCCATACCAATTTCAGCTGCATTTTCTACTGCAGGTACAGTACCGCCCATCATCTCTGCCAGCGCACCCGCAGCCATAGAACATGCCACACCCACTTCACCCTGACAGCCTACTTCAGCACCCGAAATGGATGCATTTTCTTTGTACAAAATACCAATCGCTCCTGCGGTGAGTAAAAAGCGGCTTGCCACTTCTTCATCCACTGGGCGAATAAATTTGTCTACATAATGTAAAACCGCAGGAATAATACCGGCCGCGCCATTGGTTGGCGCAGTTACCACTCGGCCCCCAGCTGCATTTTCTTCATTTACGGCTAAGGCAAATAAGTTTACCCAGTCCATGGTTTGCATAGGGTCAGTAGTATGTTCGGTTTGCAGGCGACGATAAAGCGCCGGCGCACGGCGTACAACTTTAAGACCACCTGGCAATATGCCTTCACTGTCGATGCCACGTTGAACACAGGCTTTCATCACTAACCATATTTCAAACAGCTTTTGTTTTACGGCGTGAGCAGGTTGAAAAGTCGTTTCGTTTTTAAGCATTAGGGCGCTAATACTTAACCCATTGTTTTTGCATTGCTCTAGCAGCGCAGCACCAGACTTAAAAGGAAAAGGTACAGTTGCTTGAACAGCACCTGCATGCGCTTTAGTGGCATCAAAGTCTTCTTCTTTTACGATAAAGCCGCCACCAATGCTGTAATACGTTTGCTCACACAGCAGGGTATCGTTTTCATATACGTAAAAAGTTAGTGCATTAGCATGCTTAGGAAGTGTTTTACGGCGGTGAAAGACAATCGCGTTTTTGTTTGGAAATGATATAGACTTCTCGCCATTTAGGTACAACGATTCTAGGTTTCGTACGTCTTCTAGTAATGGCTCTATTTTGTTCACGTCAATGCTTTCAGGCATTTCACCCGATAATCCAAGAATAACGGCTTTACCTGTACCATGACCAATACCGGTTTGACCTAAAGAGCCAAACAACTCCACTTTAATCGTCGTGATTTTTGAAAACAACGCGGTGTCTGTTGCAAGTGTTTTAGCATATTCAGCACCCGCACGCATGGGGCCAACGGTGTGCGAGCTTGAAGGGCCAATACCCACGCTAAACATATCAAAAACACTAATCATAAAAATACACCCGTCTACATTACTAATACCTAGATCATGCATGTAGACGGGCTTAACTACAATACAGAAAAGCTAATCAATTAATTAGAATTGCTAATGTGTTGTAAAGAAATATTTAACGGCACGCAAGGGTAGGTGTGTTTGAGAGTAAGTGAGCTTAAGGGTGAATATGGTGAGACAAGTTTCGTAGTATGGCGGCCGTAGCGCCCCAAATCATATGTTCATTCCACGGAATAAAATAGATAGGTGATGAACGCCTACCTTTACGAGCAGTATGAATAAGATGATTTTTGCGATTCAGCACATGAGCTAATGGAACCTCAAAAGCACTTTCTACTTCGTTAGGGTCGATAACAGGCGTGAAGCTTGGTTCAACAAAACCAACAACCGGGGCTATCTGATAACCGCTTACTGTCCTGTAATTGGGCAACACACCAATAATTTCTACGTTTTCAGAAGGCATACCTATTTCCTCGTGGGCTTCTCTAAGAGCGGCATCGAAAACGCTGTTATCTACTTCATCTACTGCGCCACCGGGGAAACTAATTTGCCCCGGATGATGTCGTAAGTGATGTGCACGCTCTGTGAGCAACACCGTCAGCTCATTACCATAATCCATTAAAGGAATTAATACCGCAGCAGGCCTACCTCTAGATTTAAGCGGGTAATCGGGCTCTCGGTGCGTTTGACGCAAATGGTGAAATTGGCGGAGGAAATCAGCTCTGTTCACGGTCCGCTCCAAAGTGGGAGGTTAGCACTGGCAGAATTTTAGACACTTTATCCAAGGTTTCTTTGTACTCGTCATTAGCCACTGAATCTAAAACAATACCACCACCAGCCCAGCAATGCAGCTGGTTATTCTCCGCAAGCAGCGTACGAATACAAATGCTTGAGTCCATATCTTCACGAAAGCCCATATAAAAAATGCTGCCGCAATAGATATTGCGTCTATGTACTTCAAGCTCGTCTATAATTTCCATCGCCCTAATTTTAGGTGCGCCTGTAATAGAACCGCCAGGAAATGAAGAGGCAAGTAAATCTAATGGCGTTGCATCGTCGTTAAGTTCGCCGACAACCGTGCTTACCAAATGATGCACTGCTTCATAGCTTTCTAAGGCAAATAACTCAGGTACTTTTACCGAATGAGGCTTGCAGTGTTTAGAAAGATCATTACGCAGTAAATCAACAATCATAAGGTTTTCCGCACGATCTTTCGATGCAGTCAGCAAAGACTGAGCACTTTGTGCATCTTTAGCTTCATCACTAAACCGTGGGCGAGTGCCTTTAATCGGTTTAGTTTCCACCACGCCCTGTTTCACGCTAATAAAGCGTTCGGGGGAAATACTCAAAATAGTGCTGTTTTTTAATTGAATGAATGCGGAAAAGGGCGCTTGGTTACTTTCTCGTAGGGCGCGATAAGCGTGCCAGCAATCGCCCGTGTATGCAGCTGTGAAACGCTGCGCCATGTTTACTTGATAACAGTCACCCGCTTTTAAGTAATCATGAATTCGTTCAATACATCCTATATAGGCTTCTTTTGTCAGGTTAGATTTCCAATCACTGGTTAATGAAAACGGTGTTTTGGCAATATCGTCACCATGTGTTTTCTCATCATTGATGGAGGCTAAAGAGACACGGCCTTTATGGTCGTTTTCACCGCAAAAATCACCAGCATCAGCATTATTTTTAAAATCAGTAGTAAAATTAGGCTGTATGACAAAGTCAGGTGGTGTGGTTTCACCTGTCGCCGAGCAAAAATACAAGGTACCGGTAACCGTATCCTCAATTAAAGATGACAGGTAAAGCCCTACGGAAAAATCTGGGGTGGTATAGGTTTGCGCCGCATTTGCTGGAAGCTTTTCGTAATAGCGCCCTGCATCGTAACCAGCAAAACCCGTTACGCCTACAATAAAAGGGAGTTGTTTAGCTAATGATTGGCTAGTCTCATCTACCTTAAGATTGGCCACTGATCCATGAAGGTAGTGCGTGACGGCTTCAAAAGGCTGAAAGTTAGTTGTGAATGCCTTCTCGCCATCTAATTGCACTAGAGGGGCTTCACCGTGCTTGGCCGTTACGGTAGCGCTAGGCTCCCATACCATCACATTGTAGCGACCATTGCTTTTCGTGGAGCCACAGGTATCAAGCAAAACGGCTCCCGCGCGGTGGGCAACCTGCTCAAAAATATCTATAAGGCAAAGTGAAAACGATGTGCTGATTGGCGTAATGGTAACTTGCGATGTTGCGGGCATTAAAAACTAACTCTATACATCAGGTTAAGAAGAATGTTGTCGGCATTGAAGCTGCGTTAAATGGGTACTGGAAAATTAATTAAACCGTATTAGCACGCTATCAAACAGCTAACGTTAGCTAAGCGCGTTAAATTTACCTGCACAAGTTTGTTTTATCGCAAAGCTTCACCCATATTTTACATGGTACGGTGCCAACAGATGCGCTAGTATACGCTTTTTTAGCAGGCTAAGACCACGAAAGCAAAATAAAAAAAGAGGATGTCATGACCGTTATCCGCCAACAGGACTTCATTGATAGCATTGAAGATTCCCTACAGTTTATTTCTTACTATCACCCGCTCGACTACGTTAAAGCCGTAGAAGCAGCGTATAACCGAGAAGAAAGCCAAGCAGCTAAAGATGCGATGGCACAAATCCTTATTAACTCTAGAATGTCAGCTGAAGGCAAACGTCCTTTATGTCAAGACACCGGTATTGTGACCTGCTTTGTAAAAGTAGGCATGGGTGTGACATGGGATAAAACCGACATGACTGTTCAACAGATGGTTGATGAAGGTACTCGCCGCGCTTATCTAAATCCAGATAACCCCTTGCGCGCTTCTATCGTTGCCGACCCTGCGGGCGCGCGAACCAATACCAAAGACAATACACCGTCAGTTGTGCACATTGATATGGTGCCAGGTGAAAAAGTTGAGGTGATGATTGCGGCAAAAGGCGGCGGCTCAGAAAACAAATCTAAAATGGTAATGTTAAACCCTAGCGACAATATTGCAGACTGGGTAGTGAAAACGTTGCCAACCATGGGCGCCGGCTGGTGTCCACCTGGCATGTTAGGTATAGGCATTGGTGGTACAGCTGAAAAAGCAGCAGTACTGGCTAAAGAAAGCTTAATGGATCCGGTAGATATTCAAGAGCTGATTGCTCGCGGCCCAGAAACCACAGATGAAAAGCTACGTGTTGAAATTTTCGAGCGCGTGAATCAATTGGGAATTGGTGCTCAGGGCCTAGGTGGCTTAACGACCGTAGTAGACGTTAAAATTATGTCTTTGCCTACTCATGCGGCGTCTAAGCCTGTGGCGATGATCCCGAACTGTGCAGCAACCCGCCATGCACATTTTCATTTAGATGGCTCAGGTCCTGCTGAACTTACGCCGCCTAAATTAGAAGATTGGCCAGAGGTAACGTGGGAAGTGGGTGAAAACACCCGTCGCGTTAACCTTAATGATGTGACCAAAGAAGACATTCAAGACTGGAAAGTGGGTGAAACCGTATTACTTTCTGGAAAGATGTTGACTGGCCGTGACGCGGCGCACAAGCGTATTCAAACGATGCTTGATAACGGTGAAGGTTTACCTGAAGGTGTAGACCTAACCAACCGCTTTATTTATTACGTAGGCCCTGTTGATGCGGTTGGCGATGAAGTAGTAGGCCCAGCGGGTCCAACTACTGCTACTCGTATGGATAAATTCACTGACATGATGTTAGAGAAAACAGGCCTTATCGGTATGATAGGTAAAGCAGAGCGTGGCCCTGCAACGGTGAAATCTATTGCAAAGCATCAGTCAGTTTATTTAATGGCCGTAGGTGGTGCAGCATACTTGGTTTCTAAAGCTATCAAGAAGTCACGGGTAGTGGCGTTTGAAGATTTAGGTATGGAAGCCATTTACGAATTTGATGTGGAAGACATGCCTGTTACCGTAGCAGTAGACAGCACAGGCGCTAACGCGCACGAAACTGGACCTGCTATTTGGAAAGCAAAAATTGAAGATTTAGATAAAGCGTTATCTAAGTAATCATACATTTGTGTTTAAAACAGGTGCCAATGGCACCTGTTTTTGTTTATAGTGCTGTATAAATTAACAGTGCGTGTGTATTTATGTATTCCTTATCTGATTTGTCCCCCCAATATTTGAATGCTGGCTTATTTTTACTGGCGTTAATTCTTCTTATTTTGCTAATAGCGACCCGTAGAACACTGAACCAGGCTCACAAGAACATTGCCGAAAAAAATGATGCGTTACTTGCGCAGCAGCAGACCTACAATGAAACCCAAGAGCGTATGGGCATGCTGGTTGAAAAATCACGTCAGTATGAGCAGGTGCTAGCTGAGAAACATCAACTTAGTGAAGCATCAGGCGTGCTACAAAAAGAGTACAGTAAGTTGCAGGCGCAATACGAAGCGCAAAAGGCTAGGCTTGATGCGCTTATGCAGAATCATGAAGAAAAGCTTGCGTTAATGCATTCCTCAGAACAACGCTTACAAACCCAGTTTGAAAACTTAGCGAATAAAATTTTTGATGAGAAAAGCGCAACCTATCAAACCCAAAGTAAACATAATATTGAAGCGGTATTGGCGCCCTTTAAATCCCAATTAGATGGGTTTAAACGACAAATTTCAGAACAACACATTCGTGAAGGGCAAGAGCGAGCGTCACTAAAAACGGAAATTTTAAGTTTAAAGGCGTTGAATCAGCGCATAACCGAAGAAGCTTCAGCGTTAACCAATGCCCTTAAAGGCGACAATAAAAAGCAGGGGAATTGGGGCGAGGTTATTTTAGAGCGCATACTCAAAGAATCTGGTCTTCGTGAAGGTCATGAGTTTGAAACCCAAGTGTCGGCACAATCTGAACAGGGTAGGCGATTGCAACCCGATGTTGTGGTGCATTTACCGAATGACAAAGACGTGATTATCGATTCCAAGGTAAGCTTAGCGGCGTACGAGCAATATTTTAATTGCGACGATGACGCCAGCCGCAAACAGTATCTCAGTGCACACGTCGCTTCAATCAAAGGCCATATTAAAGGGCTAGGCGCCAAGGAATACCAGTCGCTAAAAGGGCTGCGCACATTAGATTATGTTTTACTGTTCATTCCTATCGAGCCAGCCTTTCTATTGGCCATTGAAGAAGAGCCGGATCTTGTTTCACTCGCGCTTAATCATAATATTATGTTAGTTAGCCCCACGAATTTGCTTGTGGCATTACGTACCATCAATAATATTTGGCAATACGAGTACCAGAACCAAAACGCGCAGCTCATCGCAGAACAAGCAGGAAAGCTATACGATAAATTTGTAGGCTTTGTCTCTGATATTGAAAAGATTGGTAAAGCACTAGATACCGCCCATGGTAGTTATGATGCAGCAATGAATAAGCTTTCAAGTGGGCGTGGAAATTTAGTCCGGCAAGTAGAGAAGTTCAGAGAAATGGGGGTTCAGCCCAGTAAACGGTTAGACAATACCTTGTCGAGATTATCCGATGAAGAATAATAAAAGCGCGTAGTTGAGGTAGTTATAAGGCTAATTAGGTTTAACGTTAACTAGGAATACTCTACGTTTCATCAGATATAAAAAAGGCCGCTTAACAGCGGCCTTTTACGTTTAAGTAATATCTAGGCGATATCGCTTATTTCATTTTACGTCTGCGTAAATACACAACTGGAACAAGTAGCAATGTTAACCAACCCATTGAACCACCGCTCTTATCAGTAACGCTTACGGTTACTGTTTCTGTTGTTGTATTTAAGCCATCAAATGCAACCACTTCAAACGTAACAGCAATAGTGCTATTCGTATTAGGCGCTGTAGTCGTTAGACTTGAGCCTGGGATGTCATTGATGGTAAATGTAACGTCATCACCTTCTGGATCTGTTGCTGTAGCAGAAACAGTGATTGACTCACCTTCTTCAACAGTAAACGGAGCCGTGATGTTGATAACAGGTGGTAAGTTATCTTTTATCGTTACATTAGCGGTTGCCATTGAAGTGTTACCGTTACTATCAGTAGCAGTAAGCTCAAGCACAATTAGCGTATCTTCCGTTACTTCTGGAGCAACTAGGATAGCTTCTTCTATGCCAGCACCTGCAATGATAGCTGCTGGTCCTTCAACTTGCTTCCAAGTAATGTCGACAGCGTCGCCATTAGGCTCTTCTACTAGGCCAGGTAAGTTCAACTCCATTAATTCAACCACTTCTAGTGTTGCCACTGTCATGCCGTCGATAGTTACAACTGGAGGACCTTCAACTTGTAAACCTTCGTAAGTTTCAGATACTGCAGATGCTGCACCAGGGATGTTAGTCACTTCAGACATGGCCATCATTTGAATAGCACCACCAGCGTCATCAGCATTTACCATAACGGTGTAAGCTAATTGAGTAGGGCTGCTATCAACGTCATCAAGATACATACAGATTTGCGTACCAGATGTAATTTCAGCATCAAAGTTAGCATCAAAGAAGTCTTGGCTGTAAGGCGTGTAGTAAGGAGCTTGACCCGTAGCGCCATCAATATCTTCGTAACCAATAGTCACAGGCAAGATACTACCAAGGTCGTGCGTCACGTTATCGTATGAGAATACGATGTTTGGCTGACCTTCAGATGGCTCATTGAAGAAAACAATTTGGTAATCTGCAATATCAGCGAAATCTTCGCTAAGACCCCAGAATCTCATGTTATCCCATTCAATGATGGTATACGCAGCACCTGCAGTAGCAACAGAAACGCCTACGCCGTTAGCAACGTCAAATTCTTGGTCGCGCCATAGCGGAGCAAGAACACCATTTGGATCTGCAACATCTGGAAGTCCTTGGTTAACCCAAGGCGACGAGATAGCAGTACCTAATGTTACAAAACCATCATCAGTAACTGTAACTGCACTATACATTGTGCCTAGGAAGTAAGCAGGAAGTGAATAAGTTCCGTCTACTGTATCCCCATCCAATGTATCATCTATACCAATACCAAAACCGGCTAGGTCGATGTATCCACCGCCTTGACCGAAGTCAGGGTTAGCACAGAATGCGTCAGTAGCATTAGTGGTAATTGCGTAAGATGGAGTAGCACCAAGTAGCGATTCTTGGGTAATAGACCAAGAAAGCGTATTTTCAGTAGCAACACCATCATGAGACAGTGAGCCTTCAACTAACGTAACGTTATCTGGTAGCGTCAGTGAAATTTCATAGTCACGGTCTTCCGTAGTAAAGTTTGGAAGTACGTTTACATAGAAAGTGGCTTCTTCACCGGGTAGAACACGCTCTTCAGATTCTGCAGTTACATAAACATCATCTTCAGCACGAACGATATCAACAGGAATAACGCCAAGGTTATCAACGTTATCAGCATCAGTACCTATTGAAACAGCACCAACGTAGATATCACCCTCAACCGCGTCAGTTAAATCCCATGTAAAGCGTACATCGAATTCAGTTAACTGAGGAATAGCAGAAGGAGCGTCAATAGTTAACCCTTCACCTGGCTGGTTATCAACCATGGCATGCGCTAATACAAAGCTATCTTCAAAACCTTCTTCATCAGATGATGCAGCCCAGTTTTGTACAATAACCCAGTAGCTACCTGCGGTTGGCATTTCAACGCTAACGTACTCTTCAGATGTTGCAGTGGCGCTTATGCCAATAAGCTCATCTTCTTGAGGAATACCATCAGCATTTGCATCAAATACAACACGCAAGTCAAGATCTGGCGACGTCGTATCCATAGTTGCAGCTACTAAACGAAGGGTACCTTCAGGTACTTCGATTTGAGTAATATGCAAGCCATCTTCTAAATCATCTAAGTAGTCGCTGTTGTCTGAGTCTTGCGCAACCATACCTTCAACTTTGGTTGCCTTGGTTAAGCCGTAAGACGTAACCTGAAGATCAGTAATCTCAACTGCCATTACATCTTCAAGCAAGTACGAGTCTTGATTACGATGTGCTTCAAAGTCGATTTCATCAGGTAAGTTACCGTTAGATGCAACAATTGAAACAGGAAGATGTAAGTCTGGCGATGAACCAGAAACTAAGTTGATTTGACCAAATGACCAAACATCACTTTCGGCGCGGAATGCATCAATCTCAATCGTTAACTCTTGAGATTGTCCTGCCGTTAGGTCGAAGGTAGCTGGTGTAACGGTAATTTCTATACCATCAGAAATTCCCACACCGTCTACAGACCAAGAGCCGTCTTTAGTTGCCGTTACAGTACGAGTCCATGTGCACGAACCTACACAGTTGTCGTCGGTAACAGAAGGTAGGTTAAGTGTACGAGGCTCACCACCTAGTGCTGGATCAGCAGAGGCATAATTTGCGTCTGTTTCATCCATAACTAAGCCAGATTGAACTGCTAGGTCTACTTCAATGCGACCTGCGCCCATATCAAACCAATCTGCTGCGGTAACACCGTCTTCTTTAAGAACATCGGTGGTAGCCGTCATCATAAGAGCAGAACGTACTTGATCTGGTGTCCACGATGGTTTCTCATGACGTACAAGTGCAGCAGCACCCGCAACATGAGGACCTGACATAGACGTACCTTGAAGGTAGGCGTAATCAGCAGGAGCAGAACCTGTAGAATCTTGACCGTACTGTTCATCAGAGTAAGCAGCATAAATGCTAACGCCCGGCGCAGTTACCGACGGTGTTAGTGTGCTAATTGATGTATTAGGACCACGTGAAGAGAACTCAGCCATAATATCAGCCGCGTCGTCGTCCACTGTTAAAATGCCTTCAGAGGCAGTAATTGAAGCGGTATGGCCTTCACCTTCTGCTAACCATGAACGCAGCATATCACCGTTCGTCGCATCAACATGGATACCTGGTATAATATACGCATCGTTATTAACTGATGTTGCACCATCTGCAAGGTTTGCTAGAACGAAACCCGCAGCGCCACCACTTGCAACGTTAGATGCTTTAGCTACACGAGCAATAGCACCACGGTCACAAACAACAATTTCACCCGCGAAAGTATCTTCAGGGAAAGGCTCTAAACACTGTGCTGGGTCGCCATCAGGATCGTTTGCATTGGTGTAATCACCTGCATAAACGATTGAACCAGATATCGCGCCAGAGTTACTCTTACCAGCGATAGCACCTAACTCAGTTGCACCACCAGTGAAAGAGATTTCTTTATCATACTCTACACTTCGACCGTGCGTAGAAGCACCAACAACGGTAATCCAAGGTGCGTGTTTCTCAGTTGTTTCTGGATCAGGGCCGCTATTGCCCGCAGATTGAGCAATAAAAATGCCCGCGTTACGTGCATTCAACCACGCTGCGTTAAGCGAACCACTCCAAGGGTAGCCACCACCTGAAATTGAGAAGTTGATAACATCAACAATACCTGATTCAACCGCATCATCTACCGCTGCAGCCATAGCCGCACCAGTACAACCTGCATAGGTATCACCAGTGTTACCAGGTTGACATACTTGATAAGAAATAATGTTTGAGTGAGGGGCGACACCTGAAATTTGACCAAAGGTAAAACCAGTCGCAACACCATCACTGGCATTCACATCAAATTCAGCCGTAACTTCACCGACATCGACAAGCACGTTACCGGCTGCAGTACTCGCAGTATGTGAACCGTGACCGTTGTAATCTTCACCAAAACGTATAGTGCCGTCCTGAGGGAAGATATCGGCATCTGCGTATACGTCAGAGATAGACGGGTAGCTATAAATACCAATTAGCTTATCGTTACAACGAACTTCAGCTTCAACTGCACATTCACCTAAGTAAACATCGGCGCCAAGTGGGTTAGTGTGATCGTAACCATCACCACCTACGTCAGCGAAAGAAGGGTGATCACTGTTGATACCAGTATCAAGTACCGCAACTACTACACCTTCACCTTGACGACCTACGCCGCTTTCATTAGCTGTGCCGTCCCATACTGCAGGAGCGCCAATTAAGATAGGGCCAGTGTCAGTATCAAGTTTATACACTTCATCGCGTTCAACGTTTTTAACACCAGGCAAACGCGCTATGGCTTCTGCCTCAGCTGGTGATACTTTTACCGCAATTGCGTTAAGTGCATATTTATATTCTGCTATAGTTTCAAGAGAACCTACAGCAGACTCTGCTTTAGCAATAACTTCTGCTTGTTTCTTCTCAAGGTAAGAGGCATATGCTTTTACTTCTGGAAGCGAAGCGTCTAAGCGTTTACTAGCAGACGAATTAGATCGTGTTACTGAAACTTGTTTTTTTAGTTGGGGGTTAGTAGCTTCTAAACCTTCAACACCACCATCGTAGCTCGCTACTGCGTCATCAGAAAGATGTACAAAGTAAATGTAATCTTTATTTTCGAGTCCTTTCTCAGCGGTGTAGAGTATTTTTGGTGTGGAAACTGATTTAGTGTTCTTGTACTTATTTATCGATGTCGCTTTTACTGCTTTGAGTTGATCAGCAGTTACTGAAAACGATTCGGTTGCAGATGATAGCTCTGCAGCAGAATGCATGGACATCGACATTAGTGCAGCTGATACAGCTAACGTCACTTTATTATTCACAGGTAACCTCCGTCGGCCTGTTTTTGGGATTTTCCCTGGATGGATGAAATTTCTTATTTTTATTGGCTTTGTTGATCCAATTTTTATTGTCATAACAATGACAATAATATTTCTAGCACAATTTTTTTCACTTTGTAATGAATATTAAACATTAATATGAATTACACATATTGTTACATTTAGTCATACTTTTTAATTTGATATTCGCTAAAAAGTTAGGATGAAAATTTGACTGTATGACCGCAATTTCAAGGCCTATCAGCCATCCTCTTACGCTAATCTAAGCTTATTTTTACAATTTAGTACTTTATATTTATCCTTTTATTTGCATCGATTTAACATTCTTGGTGATTATTAGGATATCAATACTACTAAAATTAGATATTGAGAATTTTCATCATATTTAGTTAATAAAGCACTGCTGAAATAGCACAACGCCACCAACATACTTCCACTAGCATAGTGAACATAGCAATCTCGCTTTCGAATCCTTCAAATTGCAGGGAGATTATTGTGGAAGATAGAAATCATCTCGGAAAAATTAAAACAACAAACAGGGTTGAAGTTATCGGCAACGGGTTAATTGATATTCCCATGCTTCAATTGCTTAAATCAGATGGAAGTGAGCATGAAAACGCACAGCTTCCAGAGCTTGACCAAACCCTGGCGTTAAAAATTCACGACACCATGGAATACATCAGAATTCTCGATGAGCGAATGGTGGCGGCGCAGCGCCAAGGTCGAATTAGCTTCTATTTAGCAAGTACTGGTGAAGAAGCCGCTGCCGTTGCTAGTGCAGCGGCGTTATCTCCCCATGACATGATCATGAGTCAATACCGTGAACAGGGTGCACTTGCTTTTAGAGGCTATACAACTGATCAATTCATGAATCAAATGTTCAGCAATAAAGCCGACCCCAATAAAGGAAGGCAGATGCCTATCCATTATGGTGATAAAGCGCTGAATTTTATGACTATATCGTCTCCATTAGGAACCCAAATACCACAAGCATCAGGTTATGCCTACGGGCAGAAAATGGCAGGTAATGAAGCCGTCACTATTTGTTACTTTGGCGAAGGCGCAGCTTCGGAAGGGGATTTCCATGCAGGCGTAAATATGGCTGCGGTACTTAATTGCCCGGTTATCTTTTTCTGTCGTAATAATGGGTATGCCATTTCAACGCCGTCAGAAGAACAATTTGCTGGTGATGGTATTGCATCACGCGGAATTGGCTATGGGGTAAAAACGATTCGGGTCGATGGTAATGACCCTTTAGCGGTATTCGCCGCGACGCAGGAAGCACGCCGTATAGCGTTAGCAGAAATGTGCCCGGTATTAATAGAAGCCATGACTTACCGACTTGCTGCGCATTCTACGTCTGACGATCCCACGGGCTATCGTTCTAGAGATGAAGAAGATAAATGGCGCGCAAAAGATCCAATCGCCCGAATGGCGAATTGGCTCACCCATAAAGGTTGGTTTGATGAAAAGCAAAATAAAGCCAAGGTAGATAAAGCGCGTCAAGACGTGCTCGCGGCGCTGAAAGTCAGTGAAACCATTCCTATTTGCGGCATAGAGGAAATAGTTGAAGATGTTTATGACAGTGTACCCTGGCATTTACAAGATCAGCTTACTTCGCTAAAAGCTCATATTAAACAATACCCTAAAAAATATCCTAAAACGTCTGGGAGTGTTCGCTAATGGCTAAAATGAACTTACTACAGGCAATTAACAACGCGTTAATTACTGCCATGACAGCCGAAGAAAAAGTCATGGTGTTTGGTGAAGACGTTGGCCATTTTGGTGGGGTATTTAGAGCTACCAGTCATCTACAAGAAAAATTTGGCAAAGGCAGGTGTTTTAATACGCCGCTTACCGAACAGGGCATTATTGGATTCGCAAACGGGCTTGCATCACAAGGCGCTTTCCCTGTTGCTGAAATTCAGTTCGGTGATTACATTTTCCCCGCGTTCGATCAAATCGTAAATGAAACGGCCAAATGGCGTTATCGTTCAGGCGGCCAATTTGATGTTGGCGGCCTTACCATACGCACGCCATATGGTGGCGGTATATCGGGTGGTCATTACCACAGCCAATCGCCAGAGGCATTTTTCGCCCACTGCGCAGGTTTAAAAGTGGTTATTCCACGAGACCCTTACCAAGCTAAAGGTCTGCTTCTAGCGTCTATTCGTGATAAAAACCCGGTGCTGTTTCTTGAGCCAAAACGTTTATATCGCGCGTCTATTGCCGATGTACCTGAAGAAGATTATGAACTGCCTCTCGGTAAAGCCGATTTAGTACAAGAGGGCACAGATATCACCCTATTAGGGTGGGGGGCACAAATTGAGATTTTGCAGAAAGCAGCTGAAATGGCGCTAGATGATGGCGTGTCGTGTGAAATTATCGATTTGCGCTCAATTTTACCGTGGGACGCCGAAGCAGTCATCAGTTCGGTTATGAAAACCGGTCGACTTCTTATTAATCATGAAGCGCCGCTCACTGGCGGCTTCGCCAGCGAAATTACCGCCACTATCCAAGAAAAATGCTTTTTGTATCTAGAAGCGCCTATTACGCGTGTTTGTGGTTTAGATACACCTTATCCACTTGCTCATGAAACCGAATATATGCCTGATGAAACTAAAACCTACGAAGCTATCAAGCGCTCATTACATTATTAAAAGGGAGCCAATAATATGAATATTGATTTTATTTTACCTGATATTGGCGAAGGTATTGTTGAGTGCGAAATCGTCAAGTGGAATGTGAAAGAAGGGGATGTTATTGCTGAAGACCAAAGTGTGGTTGAGGTAATGACAGATAAGGCTGTGGTAGAAATTCCTGCTAAGCATTCAGGCACGGTACATAAGCTTTATTATAAACAAGGCGATATTGCAGAAGTGCATAGCCCACTATTTGCCCTTGATACTGATGAAAGCGCTAGCGAAAGCCATCAAAATAGCACCGAAGACCCAACGGCTGTCGCTACAGATGAGCAAGCAGGCAAAGAACAAAAAGTAAACGAAAATACAAACCATCGCGCAACGCCTGCAAACAATAATACCAGTGAGCAAGGGAACGCGGCCATTAATGAGAAATGGCAAGATGGGGATTTTGAGCCTCCTATCGCTATACCAGGAAAAGTACTGGCAAGCCCTGCAGTACGTCGTATTGCAAGAGAGCACGAGATTGATTTACTTGCCGTTGCGGGGAGTGGCAAAAAAGGCCGTATTTTAAAACATGATGTCAGCCATGCTAGCGCGACCGGCGTAAGCGCAAACATTGATGAAAGCCCCGGTGAGAGCTCTGGTGAAAGCCCCGATGAAAGCTTCACTATGTCAAATGCCATGGGCGAGGCTAACAATATGTCGCGCTCTAAAGTGAATAACACAGCAAGCGAAGCAAGCTATACCGAAAAAGTACGAGGCATTCGGGCCGCTATGGCAAAACAAATGGTGGCGTCAGTAAATACCATTCCTCACTTTACGGTGAGCGATGAAATTAGGATGGATAAGCTAATTGCGTTAAGACAGTCGCTAAAACCTATGTTTGAAGCAAAAGGAATAAAGCTTAGCTTTATGCCATTTTTTGTAAAAGCATTGTCGTTGGCGTTAAAAGAATTTCCCATCATTAACAGCCAATTAAACGAAGATGGCACTGAGCTTACTTATTTTAATCACCATAATATCGGCTTTGCTGTTGACGCTAAAATGGGTCTTTTAGTGCCTAATGTTAAAGGCGTAGAACACCTTTCTTTGTTTGATATCGCCCAGCAAATGCATACCACTATCGAGCAAGCTCGAGAAGGTAAATTAAGCGGGGATGCACTTAAAGGTGGCACTATCAGCATTTCAAATATTGGCGCTATTGGTGGCATTACAGCTACACCGGTTATTAATAAGCCAGAAGCTGCTATTGTCGCGCTGGGCAAAACGCAAACCCTTCCTCGCTTTGCCGCTGACGGTAGCGTTGAAGCGCACAGTATTATGATGGTGAATTGGTCTGGCGACCACCGCATTATTGATGGTGCCACTATGGTTCGCTTCAATAATCTCTGGTCTAGCTTCATCGAGGAGCCAGAAACCATGCTAATGCACTTGAAATAGCGATAGGTATTTTTAACGTGGGCGGTAGGCCCACAGCCTAGTGATTGATAATTATTTAAATGTGAACACTAATATCAAAATGGTTTGATCCAAGTGCTTTGAATTTAATTACAGAGCGCTTATTGATGGGAAGCTTATTTATATCGAGGTTAATTGCAAGGAACTGGGTTGTCGGGCTTGTGTGGATGTTAGGCCAAGCGTTATTATTGACAGCTAAACTACAATTTCCTGCGCAGTTTGCGCGCCAACTCATGGTATATCGTGCTTAGCTATCAACATGCATTTCATGCCGGCAACCACGCCGACGTTATCAAACATCTTTGTTGGATGGGCGTAATAAGCCATCTAAAGAAAAAAAATAAGCCTTTCACCCTCTATGATACACATAGTGGGGCTGGGCTTTATCAACTCGATGATGCTTTAGCATCCAAAAATAAAGAGTATGAGTCTGGTGTAGACAAAGTGGCAAACCTATCGGCAAGTTCGCCTTTGTTACAATCCTATTTGTCACTATGTAACGGGTTTTTAAGTGATAGATGTTACCCGGGTTCACCGGCTATTAGCGCCAAACTGAAACGTGATATCGATGTGCTGCATCTTATGGAGTTACATCCAGCTGAACACGAAAAGCTTGATGATGCCATGTGGCAAATTGGCGATAGCCGGAGCCATGTTCATCACAGGGATGGTTACGAAGGCTTAATTGCACTGACGCCACCATCACCTAATCGTGGCGCGGTATTAATAGATCCGCCTTACGAGAAGCTTTCTGAATACCAAGATGTAGTCAGTGCGGTGAAGAAAGTATTAGCACGTTGGCAGCAAGCACAAATGGTAGTGTGGTATCCGCTACTATCACAGAGAGCAGGGGCTAAAAGTGGGGCTAGCCAGCAGATGTGTCAGTCGTTATCGGCACTAGGTACGCCTTGTTTCACTATTGAACTTACCGTTGAAGAAAATACCGCCGATGCTGGCATGTACGGTTCTGGCTTATGTGTCATCAATCCACCTTGGCAACTTGATGTCAGTATGCGTGAAGCCCTTGATGAGATCACGCCGTTATTAGGAAGTAACGCTGTGTACACATTGACATGGCTAACTACAGAAGGTTAGGCCCTTTGACTCGCACTTATAAACGAATACCTAAAACGCGTTAAAACACATAAGCGTAAACATTAAAAAGAGGTAGGCAATTGGCATGTCTCAGGTAAAAGGGTTAACGCATTTTTATATACCCGATGAGCAGTCTATTTATTTGCTCTCGCATGCTGATGCTAAAAAGCTCAAGGATTGGGTAGCACTGTGCATCGACCAGTTAGCTAGTTTAGGTTATCGCAATATCTCCCTATTGGGAAAAGGGGCGTTTGGTTTTGCATTTGCAGGTACCGCGCCCAATCAAAACCCAGGCTCAGGTTCAAGCTTTAGTCAAAGCTCAATCGCTCAAGAACACGTCTTTAAGTTTTCTCGAATAAATCTTCCTCAGCATGTACAAGAACGGCTTGAGGAAGAAGCCTTTATGCTATCTCAAGTATCTCATCCTTATGTGCCTGCATTGGTTGAATATCAGCAAATAGGTAAACAATCTATTTTGGTGATGGGCCGTGCCCCTGGCGACGATCTTGAAAAAGTAAGTTTGGCTCGTGGGCCACTGCCGCCAAGGATCATAGTGAAAATAGCGGTACAGCTTGGTGATTTGTTGCAGTGTTTTCGGCAGCATACGCAAAATGGCAATGCCAAACCTATCGTTCATGGCGATATTAAACCTTCTAACTTGGTATGGGACGAATCTACAGAGAGCATTGGGCTTATCGATTGGGGCTCATCTGTGTTTGCACAAGTAGATGAAAATGGTCAGTACACCAGTAACAATGTGATGGATTTGATGTCTAGCGAGCTTCACCAAACAAACGCCCGATTAGGTGATGTTTATTTTATTGGAGAAGAGCAGTTAAATGGGGCGTTATCATCACCACGCTTCGATGAGCAAGGTATGGCAAGCACGCTATATGCTTTAGCATCTGGGCAATCATGTCGGTATGGCCATCAGGTTATTCGCCCTTCATCGTTAGGCTTGCCAAAAATGCTAGCAAGCATATTAGAATACATGCTCAGTGACGACCCAAAGAAAAGGCAACAAGGAGGAGATTACTTCTTCAATAATTTGCACGTGCTAAAACACATGGTGTTTTCTAAAGACACCGTTTTGCAGTATGTACCGAGTATTCCTACGTGGGTTACGCCATCGCAAGATGACATTGAAACCGTTGTTTACAGCTCTCGAAAATCTTATTTGCGCCAGCAATCGGTATTAGAAGATGCTTCATTACGGTATATCGATGATGCCCAGTTCGATCGATATTACAAAAACTTTTTGCAAGGCATGGGCGATACCGAAAAAGCCTTTGTGTCGGCAATTAGTCGTCTTGGCCGGTATCCCGTTGTTGGTGGTATGGCAATTCGCTGGGAGCCAAACGGCGTTTATGTAGACTCCAGTTTAAATCTACACGACGCGGCATTAAAAACAGCTTTCGAACTTGCGGTTAACAACGTGATTAACCTTGCACGCGCTATTCATAAGCCTGGGGTATTTAAATGCTGCATGTTTAACGCTAAAAACACGCTGCATATCGAACGAGAAACCGAGAACGATGCGTTTGTACCAACATCTAAATGCGTAATACCGTTTGATTTGTCCCGCGCATCGGTGGCACAAGATGAATCTAGAACCCATTCTTACTTTGAGGATGGCGACGATCCAGATGAGCTTTTGAAATTACCTGAGCCTATTATTACAATTATTAAAGAGCTGAATACGATTCATCACACTGGCTGTATTATCTTTGAAGCCTTAAGTACCCATTTAAAGATTCATAGTTATTACACATTGCTCAATCATCACGAGCAAGATAGGTTTTCTGAATTATTAGCCAAGTTAGTTGAACATGTGCCGTCAATAAAAGGGCTAGGCATTTCAGGCTTTATGAAGTTACCCTATAAAGACACGCGATTTTTTGAGCATAGGGCGTATTTACCTGAAAAATACTACCCAAGAAACCCGAACGCTGAGCAACAAGAGAAAGAAAAGCATGCCTGAGGTTAAATTATCTTCGTTATTTGAATTAGAAACTGTTGAAGCGGGTTTGTATCGCGGACAAAGTTGGGATTTAGGCTTTCGCGCATTATTTGGTGGTCAAGTTTTGGGGCAGGCGTTAGCTGCGGCTTATGAAACGGTAGACAAAGACCGTGTTGCCCATTCGTTCCATACTTACTTTTTGCTACCCGGCGATGCAAAGAAACCTGTGGTCTACGATGTAGAAGTAGTGCGAGATGGTCGTAGCTTTTCTGCCCGAAGAGTAAAAGCAATTCAAGATGGTCGAAACATCTTTTACATGACAGCATCGTTCCAAGTGCCAGAAGAAGGAATGCATCACCAGCAAGCGGATATGCCTGACGTACCACCGCCACAAGAAGTGCAGTCTGATATCGAGTTTTATGAAAAGAACTTCGACAAAATTGCCCGTCCTATGCGAGAAGCATTAAGTTATCATCGCCCGGTAGATATCCGTACTATTGGTGCGGCGAATTCCTATCAGTCTAATCGCCAACCGGCTAAACGCTATATTTGGATGAAAGCAAGGAATGAGCTTGCTCCAGAGATTACACTGCAACAAGCGGCATTAGCGTATGCTTCTGATTACCACTTTTTAAGCACGTCACTACAGCCTCACGGAATTTCAGTCACCGACAAATCACTACGTATTGCGACTATCGATCATGCGATGTGGTTTCACCGCCCCGTTAATATGAATGAATGGTTATTATATGTAATGGAAAGTCCGTTTAGTGGCGGAGCAAGAGGTTTGGTGAGAGGTCAGATTTTCACTCAACAAGGTGAGCTGGTAGCCTCTGCTACGCAAGAAGGCTTAATGCGACAAGTCGATGTCGACTAACAACATATCAACACTGTATTTTGAGCCAACTATAAAAATATTAACAAGGAACGCTTATGCAATATTCTCTTGATACGTTAACGCCCAAGTGTGATAGCACCAGTTATGTTGCCCCCGGCGCACATGTTATTGGCAACGTGATATTAAAGCCCCATAGCAGTGTATGGTTTAATGTGGTCATTCGCGCAGATATGGATGCGATTACGGTAGGGGAGCTCACGAACGTACAAGATGGTAGTGTGCTTCATACCGACTCGGGCATTCCTCTAACGTTAGGTAAAGGCGTAACCGTGGGTCACAAAGTCATGTTGCATGGCTGCACCGTAGGTGACTACTCCTTAATTGGTATCAACGCGGTGGTGTTAAATGGCGCGAAAATTGGCAAGTACTGCATTATTGGCGCTAATACGTTAATTACCGAAAATATGGAAATTCCAGACTACAGCTTAGTGGTGGGATCACCGGGAAAAGTGGTAAAGCAGTTCGATAGCAGTGTAGAGGAAAAGCTTCAAGCATCTGCAGCGCACTATGCGCATAATGCCACGCATTACAATAAGCACCTTTCTGAAGTTTAATCAGTATGCGCAAGCCAAATTATCATGTCTTATGTAGGAATAACCGCTAACCGCTATTATTCTTGCCACTTCCATTATGTCGTTGTATTCCTGCGCTTCATTTCAGCGCTTTATTGCAGAGCGTTTGGTCAAAGGAAGTTATACCTGTCCCATAAAAAATGCCCAGAACATAGGTTCTGGGCATAGGGGAATGGCTCATTGCTGAGCCGTGCGCTAACTATTGCAAGGGAGAAGTGCATGCAAATTCTTTCAGACGGACAATAACTATAGTCCATATTTGTTCATTTTATAAACTAAACATTGTGAAATTTATTTTACAGACCCCTTAATCTAAATAAAATGATAATAACTTCTGAAAAATCATAGGCTTTTTACTGGTCGGAGTTTCTGATTTTTTTTCAACGCTTTTATCCTCATGATACGCACGGGTTATCCACATCTTGCTCAATGCTCACTTTGTTATGGGGTGAAGTGATTCCATTCATGTTAATTATGTTCATAACAAGCTGTTGTACCCAGCCGTTAAGATTGTAAGAATGCAGGTACGCTATTGTTACTATTATTGTTAAGGACTGATATGCAAACGCATTCCACTTTTCTTCCGCCTGAGCGCACATTAATGGGGCCTGGTCCTTCAGACGTAAACCCTCGTATTCTTAACGCTATTGCTAGGCCAACTGTTGGTCATCTAGATCCGCTATTTATCGAGCTTATGGATGCTACCAAACAGCTGCTTCAATACGCATTTAAAACTGAAAACGCATTAACAATGCCTATTTCAGCCCCGGGATCCGCCGGGATGGAAGCCTGCTTTGTTAACCTTGTGGAGCCAGGTGATAAAGTATTGGTGTGCATCAACGGCGTGTTCGGCAACCGTATGGTTGAAAATGTTGAACGATGTGGCGGTCAAGCTATCGTGATTAAAAACGATTGGGGCAAGCAAACCGATTTGAACGCGGTAGAAGATGCACTTAAAAAAGAGGCCGATATTAAAGTGCTGGCTTTCGTACATGCAGAAACCTCAACCGGTGTGAGAAACGATGCAAAACGGTTATGTGAACTTGCAAAACAATACGACTGTTTATCGATAGTCGATGCCGTAACCTCTTTAGGCGGTATTGAGCTAGACGTAGACGGGTGGGGCATTGATGCCATTTATTCGGGGTCACAAAAGTGCTTAAGCTGTGTACCAGGAATTTCACCCGTATCGTTCAGCGACCGTGCAGTGCATGTTATTCAAAACCGCAAAACCAAAGTGCAAAGCTGGTTTTTAGACATGAACTTAATTGTGGGGTATTGGGGGAAAGGGGCTAAGCGTGCTTATCACCATACTGCACCGGTAAACAGTATGTATGCATTTTATGAAGCCCTACTTATTTTAAAAGAAGAAGGCTTAGAAAACGCATGGCAACGCCATCAAACTGGGCATAACGAGCTGGTGGCTGGACTCGAAGGCTTAGGTCTTTCACTTGCCGTAGATGCTGAATATCGCCTACCTCAACTCAATGTAGTGAACATTCCAGACGGTGTTAATGACGCTGAAGTTCGCGCAAGACTACTTAACGATTTCAATTTAGAAATTGGTGCTGGTTTGGGTGAGTTTGCTGGTAAAGTATGGCGCATTGGATTAATGGGCTATGCGTGTAAACCACGCAATATCGATCATTGCCTTACATCGTTACAAAAAGTACTAAAATAAAAAATACAGATTAGGGCATAAGTTTACGACACATCAAAAGTGGGCCATCGGGCCCACTTTTTATTATCGCCATTGGGTAAGCCTATAAAGCAAAAAAAGTTAAACGCTTTTTATTAAAACTGACGTATCAGTTAACTCGCCTGTTTTATGAATGATTTAGTTGCGGTTCATAATACGTTCACTTACCGTTGCTTATGATTTGCCTGAATTAATGATAATAAACACGGAGTTTTTAATGAATTCAATCAGTAAACTAGCGATGCCTCTTAAACGTACTGCCGCAGGCAAGCGCTTATCACCGATGATATTATTAACGGGCATTGTTGCCACAATGCTTAGTACGGCATCAATGGCTCAGCCTCAGCAACAACTTATCCATGTTCAAGGCACAGGCGCTATGTCAGTCACGCCTAATGCATATTCAGTTACCTTTGTTATTGAAGAACAAGGCGAAACTGTTGGTAAGCTTAACACGACCCTTGCTTCCGATTTACGCGCTGTTGTTAGCTTTCTGCTAGAGCAGGGTATTGAGCGCAATAACATTCAATCTATGCAAGTTCGTTTAACCCCACGCTATGTGAACAGTCCTAATGGTCGAGTACAAGAAGGATTTACGTTAAGTCGCGAAATATCAGTGACTGATTCCAATATCGAAAACTATGATAAAGTATTGGACGGGGTACTAGGCCGTGGCGTTGACCGCATTCAACAATTCTCGTTTGTTAGTACAACGCAAACCAACGCATACCAAACTGCATTAGTTGCAGCGGTGAAGGATGCCAAGGCAAGAGCGGCACTTTTAGCGAAGGAATTAGGCGTTGAAGTGGGCGAAGTAGTTGCAATCTCTGAATCTGGTGGCAATATGCCCGTTCCAGTTATGCGTGCAGATGCGTTTGCCAAAGAAATGTCTGTTTCTTTACCAGGGCAAGAAACGGTTGAAGCGCGCATAAACGTTAGTTTCACTATTATTCAATAGCAGGGTAACCGTTTGAAAGAAGAACAATACGCCCAGTTAATAAGCCAGGCGAAAAGCCTGGTTGCTGGTGAGCACGATGTCATTGCCAACATGGCAAACATCAGTGCACTACTTTTTAACCATCTCGATAAGGTAAATTGGGCTGGTTTTTATTTTTATAAAGAAGCGCAGTTAGTGTTGGGTCCTTTTCAAGGACAACCCGCTTGCATCCGTATTCCTATGGGGAAGGGTGTGTGTGGTACTGCCGCTGAAACCCGCACAGTACAGCGTATTGCAGATGTTCACGCCTTCTCTGGCCACATTGCCTGTGATGCCGCTTCTAACTCCGAAATCGTCATTCCTCTTGTAGTAAATGGCGAACTAATTGGTGTTTTAGATATCGATAGCCCAGAATTTTCTCGTTTCGACGAGCAAGATGAGCTTGGGTTGTGTAAAATAGCCGATATACTAATTGAATCTCAGCAATCGTTATGAAATACAACGTTGACATCCATGTAGTACTATCTACTTATGAAGATATGGAAGACAATCACGATGACCCTGATGAAGCGTCAGAACGATTGAATTTCGTACTTCACGCAATTTATGATAGAGCCGATGAAGATATTGAAACCCATCGGCTTGAACAATTATTGCAACACGGTTGGGAGTCTTGGCAACAAGATAAACATTTATTAGAAATTGATGATGACGAATTACTCGATTGGGTTGACCACGCGCTGGCAACTTGGGATGATGAGAGTAATGAAGAAATCTCTTGAATAATTTAGAAAGTTTAATGGAATCACCAGAAAAGTTTACTAGCAGTAAGGAAGTTATCGCTTTCCTTTCCGAGACCTTCCCTAAATGCTTTAGTATTGAAGGCGAAGCCCTACCACTTAAGATCGGCATCTTTCAAGATTTAGCCCAGCGTTTAGAAAGCGAAGAACGAGTGAGTAAAACACTACTCCGCTCTACACTTCGTCACTATACAAATAGCTGGCGTTATCTCTACAGCATCAAAGAAGGCGCTAACCGTGTCGACTTAGATGGTGTTGAAGGGGAAACCATTGAAAAAGAACATGCCGTTCATGCACAGAAGCAGCTAGAAGAAAGCAAAGCGAAAGCCGCCGAAAAGCGCAAAGCTAAGCAAGCTCAGCAGCCTCAAAAGAAAGAAAAACGTCAATTTGCACGTCCGAAATCTTCAGGTTCTACACCTGCAGGCAGCAACAAAGAAGGCCAGCAGGGAACTAAACCGAAAATTCAGAGACCAACTAAGACACCACCGGCTAAATTGACTGATGCCGATATGCAACAAGGTACAAACGTAACAGTTAAATTAGGTAAAACACCTATGCCAGCCGTTATTACCGAAATTGCTAAAGACGGTATTCATGTTCAGTTAGACTCAGGTATGGTGGTAAAAGTAAATGCAGATGCTTTACGTTTGGCACGCTCCAAGAGGTCGTAAATATGAAAGATATCCTTCGAATTTCCATTGCTAGTGCATTTCTTACCGTTGGGGTAGGCGCTGGTGCAGTCACCACAACCCCCGATGTTGAAGAACTACCCGTTCTTCAGCAAGAGACACAGCATAGTGTTGCTGCTAAACGCGTAAGTGCGTTATTTACTCGCGCTCACTATAAAGAAATTTCGTTGGATGATGTGTTATCAGCACGTATCTATCAGCGCTTCATTGAATCTTTAGATCACAACAAGCAAGTCCTTTTATTGTCTGATGTGGTGGGTTTCGAAAAATATCGAAATGCTTTTGATGATGCGTTGAGTAAGGGTAACCTTTCTGTTGCGTACGACATGTACAATGTAAGCGCACAACGCCGTATTGAGCGTTATGAGTTTGCACTGGCTATGCTGGAGAAAGGGCCTTTTGATTTTGAAAAAGCTGATGACAAATTTTATTACGATCGCGAAGAAGCCGAATGGCCTACTAGCAAAGATGAATTAGATGAGATTTGGCGTCAACGTGTTAAGTATGATGCGTTAAATCTTATTCTTGCTGACAAAACGTGGGAAGAAGCAAAAGAGCTTCTAGAGAAACGCTACACACGTTCTATTAAGCGAACTAAGCAAACTAAAAGCGAAGATGTTTTCCAAATTGCTATGAATGCATTTGCGCGCACCATCGAAGCTCATACTAGTTATCTTTCACCACGCAATGCTGACCGATTCCAAATGGAAATGAATTTGGAATTTGAAGGTATTGGTGCGGTACTTCAAAGCGAAGAAGATTACACCGTTATCAAAAGCGTAGTACCTGGTGGCCCTGCTGATGAATCTGGCGCGTTAAAGCCGGAAGATAAAATTGTTGGCGTGGCTCAAGAAGATGAAGAGTTCGTTGATGTCGTTGGCTGGCGTTTAGATGAAGTTGTAGAGCTTATCAAAGGGCCGAAAGGCAGCGCGGTGCGCTTACAAGTTCAAAAAGGCGCGACTGATGCAAAAACTATGTCTGTAGTTAGCCTTACTCGCGACAAAATTAAGCTTGAAGACCGAGCTGCTCAGTCTGAGGTTTACACGCCTGAAACTGGACCACATGCGAATCAGCCTTTAGGTGTTATTACTATTCCTAGTTTCTACAACAACCTACACGCTGATGTTGAAAAGGAAATAAACAGCCTTAAAGCGCAGAACGTTAAAGGTATTATTGTAGATTTACGCGGAAATGGTGGTGGTTCTTTAACAGAAGCAACATTACTTACCGGCCTTTTCATCGAAAAAGGACCCGTGGTACAAATTCGTTACGGCCAAACTAAAGTAAGCGTTAATCGCGATACCGATGGAAAAGTATCTTACGATGGCCCATTAACGGTTTTAGTAGACCGCTACAGTGCGTCGGCGTCAGAGATCTTCGCCGCAGCAATGCAAGATTATAATCGCGCGTTAATTATTGGTGAGCAAACCTTCGGTAAAGGGACTGTTCAACAACACCGTGGTTTAGGTAAAATTTATGACTTGTACGACAATCCACTAGGTAGCGTGCAGTTCACCATCGCTAAGTTCTACCGTATTGACGGCGGAAGTACGCAGCACAAAGGGGTAGTGCCAGATATTCTTTATCCTTCAGCAATTGAACCTGCTGATTGGGGCGAGAGCCAACAGGATAACGCATTACCTTGGGACAGCATTAACCGCGCAAATTACACAACGTTTGCTGACGGACAGGCTGCATTAGACGTATTAACTGCGAAACACAATAAACGTATTATGCAAGATCCTGAGTTTTCTTATATCCACCAGGATATTGTTGAGTACAAAGAAAATAAAGATAAGAACTTTATTTCATTGGTAAAATCTGAACGTGAATTAGATAAAAAAGAAGCTGAAGAAAAAGCACTCGAAAGAGCCAATGAACGTTTACAGCGTATGGGTAAAGAATTAGTCAAAACACTTGATGACCTACCTGAAGATATGGAAGAGTTAGATCCGTTCTTAGATGAAGCTGCCAATATTACTTTTGATATGATTGAAACAGGCAGATACGCAATAACACACTAAAGGTTGATGACAGAGGGCTGGTCAATGGCCAGCCCTTTTTTTGTGTCTGATATACCTATACAACAATAATAAATAAAGGGAAATCACATGGCTATCAGAGGCGAGTTTTCTTCTCGAATCGGGTTCGTGCTCGCAGCAGCGGGTTCAGCGGTTGGGCTCGGTAATATTTGGGGTTTCCCCACCAAAGTGGCAACGAATGGCGGTGCTGCATTCGTTCTTGTCTATTTACTTCTCGCATTTGTTCTTGCATATCCCGTTCTTATGGCCGAACTCATCATTGGGCGAAGCTCTCGTTCTAATATGGTGGACGCGCTAGGCAATATTTCTGGAAACTTCATTGGTCGTGCAACCGGAATTTGGGGTTGTATTACGGTCTCACTTATACTTGCGTTTTACGCTATTGTGGGCGGTTGGATGTTGGTTTATTTTGCTGATTCTGCCGTCAATATGGTGGGACTACAGTCTGCAAGTGATTGGTTGCTTACATCTTCAGTTACGCGTAACATTATTTTCTGCTTTATTTTCACGGCGTTAACAGCTTTTATCGTTGTGGGTGGTGTAAAGTCCGGCATTGAGAAATGGTCGGTAAGATTGATGCCCACACTGGTGCTGCTTATTCTTGCCCTTATCGTTTATGTCAGTTTGCAGCCTGGTGCCTCTGATGGCTGGAGCGCTTATTTGGTGCCTGATTTTACACGTATTCTCGACCCCGACTTATTAATTGATGCCATGGGCCAAGCTTTTTTCTCTATGTCATTGGGTGTGGGGACTATGCTCGTTTACGGTTCATATCTAAGCAAAAAAGAAAATTTGCCCACCATTGGTGCTTCCGTTGCATTAGTAGATATCGGCGTAGCCGTTATTGCCGGCATGCTAATTATTCCCGCCATGTACGTAGCGCTGCATAATGGTGTAGAAATCTTTACGCCAGAGGGGGCCTTAATTCAAGGTGACTCGCTTATATTCAAAGTGTTGCCTGCCTTATTTGATACAATTGGTGGTGTAGGTGTGTTTGTTGCATTTACTTTCTTTGCGTTAATGGCGATAGCCGCCGTTACTTCTTCAATATCAATGCTTGAAGTACCTGTGGCTTACATGGTGGAAAGCAGGGGCTTAGTGCGTAAAAAAGCAGTAGTGTTAATGGCGGCTATTATCTTTGTACTTAGCTGCATCATTATTCTTAATTTTAATGCACTGTTCGGGTTCGTTATTGCTCTCACCACGGAGTACAGTCAACCACTACTTGGTTTAGTGTTATGTATATTTGCCGGATGGGTGTGGCGCAGAGATGCCATACTTGCAGAACTTAAAGAAGGCGACGCAAACGCAGAACAGAGTTTGTTTTGGAAGATTTGGCCTTGGTATGTACGCTTCGTTTGCCCGGTTATTATTGCGCTAATGTTTTACCGCTCAGTTTTTTGATTTAAGGCTTAAGAATAATAAAAATGACAACAACTAAAGAATTGAAAGAACCTTCATTATTTGACGCGATGATCCCCATTGTAGCCTTAGTGCTGATGATGGGGAGTGCGGTTTATTTATTTGCCGATAATTCATCATATGGCCCTAACCAAATTGCCTTATTACTGGCCATGGGGCTTGCTGCCATTATTGGCATGAAAAACGGTTACAGCTGGAAGACCATCGAAAAAGGTATTGTCGATGGTATCTCAATGTCCCTCGGTGCGTGTTTAATTCTATTGGCCGTAGGTTCGCTTATTGGTACTTGGATGCTGGCTGGTACCGTACCCACACTTATTTATTTCGGTTTAGAATTATTAAACCCTTCATTCTTTTATGCCGCTGCGTGCTTGATTTGCGCTGTGGTTGCCATGAGTATTGGTAGTTCTTGGACTACCGCGGCCACCGTGGGGGTAGCGCTTATGGGCGTTGCTGCGGGTATGGATATGTCTGCGGCCATTACTGCCGGTGCAGTTGTATCTGGCGCTTACTTCGGCGATAAAATTTCTCCGCTTTCTGAAACAACCAATTTAGCGCCTGCCGTGGCAGGAACTGATTTATTTGAACACATTCGTTACATGCTTTGGACTACCGTACCTAGCTTTATTCTGGCGCTTATTTTGTTTGTGATATTGGGCTTTAGCGAAAGCGGCGATGCTAAAGCAGATCGCATCGAACAAATGCAGTTGTTATTGAATGAGTCTTTCGATTTAAGCTGGTATTTATTGGTTCCCCTTGTTGTATTACTAACCCTTGCGGTTAAAAAAGTGCCTGCGTTTCCTGCCGTGTCTATTGGCGCATTATTAGGTGCAGTATGGGCTGTGTTGTTTCAAAGCGATGTAGTTGCTAGCATGGCTAGCCCTGACGATAGCGCTAGTATCGGAGCGTTAAAAGTTGTTTGGACGGCCTTGTTTGATGGCGTGAGCTTCTCAACGCCTGATGAAAACTTGAATAGTTTGCTTTCACGAGGCGGTATGTCGTCTATGCTCAATACGATTTGGTTAATTATTTGTGCCATGTCGTTTGGTGCGGTACTTGAAAGAGTAGGATTATTGAAACGCGCAGTATCCGCCATTTTATTAGGGGCTAAGTCGGCCGGTGATATGGTAAGCAGAACTATTCTTACCTGTTTTGCGACTAACCTTGTAACGGCCGATCAGTATATCTCTATCGTGATGCCTGGGCGCATGTACAAAGAAGAGTACGAAAAACGCGGTTTACACCAGTTAAATCTATCTCGAAGTTTGGAAGATGGTGGAACCTTAACGTCGCCACTTATTCCTTGGAACACCTGTGGTGCCTACATGCACAGTGTACTGTTGGTTAACCCATTTGACTATGTTTTCTATGCGTTCTTTAACGTAATAAACCCAATTCTTGCTATTATCTACGCCTACTTAGGAATTAAAATTCTTCGCCTAACACCTCCAGATTATGCAAAGCAACCTGGCGAAGCTAACCAATAATAGTTGCGTAGACTTTCTGTTTTAGGAGACTCTATGTCAGTTACAGCTAAACGTCGGGCGGATTATCTTCCGCCCGCTTTTTCTATCCCGTTAGTCGACCTGACTATTTCCTTACACCCAACAAAAACCGTGGTCAAAAGTAAACTTAGCGTTAAGCGTACGCTTGCTACCGATACGGGTAAAAACTCAGTGGAAAGCGCTGAGGCAAATAGCGGCCACAAAAGACAGCCACTTGTTTTAGACGGGCAGAAATTATCGTTAGTTTCTATACAGATTAACGGTAAACCTTTTACCAACTTCACTCAAGATGATGAAACGCTCTCGCTAGATGTCGATGCAGATGATTTTGAATTAGAAATTGAAAATCATATCGACCCAGAAAACAACAAAGCACTTGAAGGTTTGTACCTTTCCGGCGGTGCTTATTGTACGCAGTGTGAAGCAGAAGGTTTCAGGCGCATAACTTATTTTCTAGACCGACCTGATGTCTTGTCAGTGTATACGGTGAAGGTAATAGGGGATAAATCGTTCCCTATGCTGTTATCTAACGGTAACCCTGTAGCGCGCGGTGAAAACCCAGATGGTACGCATTTCGTTAAGTGGCACGACCCTCATCCGAAACCTTGTTATTTATTTGCGTTAGTGGCAGGTGATTTTGATTTATTAACCGATACCTATACCACCACAAGCGGTAAAGAGGTGGCGCTAGAGCTTTATGTCGATAAAGGTAAGAAATCTCAAGGTACCTTCGCGTTAGATTCATTGAAGCGAGCCATGAAATGGGATGAAGACGTGTTCGGGCTCGAATACGACCTCGACATCTACATGATTGTGGCCGTTGATTTCTTTAATATGGGCGCAATGGAAAACAAAGGCCTGAACGTATTTAACAGTAAATTTGTATTGGCCGACCAAGACTCAGCCACTGACGATGATTTTTTTAATGTAGAAGCTGTTATCGCTCACGAGTATTTCCATAACTGGACTGGTAACCGGGTAACGTGTAGAGACTGGTTCCAGCTTAGTTTAAAAGAAGGGCTAACCGTATTTCGCGATCAGCAATTCAGTGCTGACATGACATCGCCGTTAAGCAACCGTATTAAACACGTGCGTGTGATGCGCGAGCATCAATTTGCAGAAGACGCCAGCGCGATGAGCCATCCTATTCGCCCTGAAGAAGTTATTGAGATGAATAACTTTTATACGGTGACCGTGTACGATAAAGGCGCAGAAGTTATTCGCATGTTCCATACCCTTTTAGGGCCCCAAGGTTTTAGAAAAGGAATGGACGAATACTTCCGTCGTCATGACGGCCAAGCAGTGACGTGTGATGATTTTGTTTCAGCCATGCAATCGGCTACCGAGTTAGATCTTACTCAGTTTTCTCGCTGGTATAGTCAATCTGGTACACCGCAAGTATCCCTTGCTCACAATGTAATCAAACACGATACGGGATATGTACATACTTTCACCGTAACGCAAAATACGCCTAGTACAGCAGATCAAAACGAAAAGCTTCCTCTGTATATTCCTGTAGGTTTTGAAGTTATCGATGAAGACGGTAATCGGTACCGTGATGACAGTGGTATTATTCAGAACGATCTTTTGATACTAGATGCGCCTGAAATCACGATTACCATCACGTGTGATACGAAGAAGTTGACTCCGGTACTTCTTGGTAACTTTTCTGCTCCTGTAAAAGTACACAATGAGCTCGACACCGCTTCATTACTCACTATATTTACCCATTCCCAAGATGCGTTTAATCGTTGGGATGCCATGCAATCTTTGTATAACCGCTGTATTAGTGAGTTATATGAAAACGCTACTGCTACGATAGACAGTGGCATTTGGGCGGGTATTCGCTCTGCAATAGACAGTGAAATAAGTAACATTGAGCTTTTAAGTGAATGCTTAGTGATACCTTCATTTGAAACCTTGTGTCAGTCTCGAAGCGATATTAATGTGCAGCCACTCATAGAGGCACGAAATGCGTTTTGCCGTCAGTTTTCTACACAGCTAGAAGACGTGCTCCTTAACGCGTTTAACGGTATCGCCACACAGGCCTATAGCTATCAGCAAGATGCCGTTAATGCTCGTCGCTGTAAAAATGTACTGCTGTCTCATTTGGCACGCTTACCACAGCACAAGGACTTGGTGATATCGCAGTTCGATAACACGGACAACATGACTGACACGCTAGGTGCTTTAAAAGCCGCCCAGTCACTACCATCTGAAGCGTTTGAAAGCTTGATGGCTAAGTTTGAAGAAAAATGGCGTCATAACCCCTTAGTGCTAGATAAATGGTTTGCCTTACATGCAACCCAGCCACGCGAGGACATACTGGCTACCATTACCATGTTAAACGAGCACCCTCAATTTAGTATGGGTAATCCTAATCGCGTACGTTCACTAATAGGCAGTTTCGCATTCTATAACAGCGAACGTTTCCATAGTTTAGATGGGGAAGGGTATAAGTTTGTCACCGACTATCTTATCAAGCTAGATGCTATTAACCCGCAAGTTGCCGCACGGATAGTGACCCCTCTGATACAATGGCAAGGTTTTGCAGAACCCCATCAAGTGTTGATGAAAGCACAGCTAGGTCGATTGTTAAACCACAAAGGCTTAAGCAAAGATGTGTTTGAGAAAGTGAGCAAAAGTTTGGCGTATGACAACCATTCAAGCCACTGATACCGTTTATTACTTTTCAGTCAACGTGCCTTACATTCAATGTGAGGCACTGTACTCTGGTGCTGTGCCTACCGTTGTTATGGTGGCCGAAAATGGCACTAGCGTACAAGTCCCCTCTACCAGAATAAAACAGTTCATTACCTCCCAAGGTGTTGTCGGTCGTTTTCGCATGGTTGTAGACGCCAACAACAAAATTAAAGCCTTCGAAAGGTTACGCTAGCACTTCCAATCTTTACCTGTGGTCGTTTTTTGCGCGTAAATTCTTACGATCCCGCCAATTACTTACACCTTTCGGATAAGTTGCTTTTATAGTCCCCACAAAGCAATAACTATTTGATACGATTAATGTTGTAAATTTTGTTAACTGGTACGATTACTTCTTGCGAAAGTGGCAAAATGATGTAATCATTTTGTTAATCGTTATGGTTGATCACGATGTCACGCAGCCTTGTGCGTCGACTAGGGAGTATAAAAATATGATAAATAGGCCTCGCGCTTTTAAGATGTCACCTGTTGCTGTAGGTGTGCTAACCCTATTGGGTGCTGCCGCACTTCCTGCTAATGCCGCTAATTGGCAAGTAGGAGACGTTAGCATTTCTCTTGATTCTACAATCACTGCTGCCACGAGTATTCGTACTGAATCTAGAGATTACAGTCTTATCGGAAACAGTAATCACGCACAGTTTGATTGGTCAGGTTACCATGCTGCATTCAATCCACTTTATCCTAGTAGCGACGTTTGGGCGTTAGCTGACGGCGGTTATTCGACCAATGGCGACTTAGGAAATCTATCTCACGACCCAGGTGATGCATTTGCAACACAAATTTCAGGAAACCATGAGCTAGATATTAACTTTGGCGATTTTGGTTTCTTCGCACGTGGTTTCTGGTTTTACGACTTTGAACAAATGGATGGTGACCGTCCTAATTCAAATGCCATTACCGGTGTTCAATATGATCACTGCCAAGATGCAGAAGCAGAAGATTTATTGTGTAATGATGTGCGTCTTTATGATGCCTTCTTCTATGGAGATTGGTGGATTGGTGACAAACCTCTAACACTTCGAGTCGGACGCCAAGTTATCAGCTGGGGTGAAAGTACCTTTATTCAACATGGTATCAACACAACAAACCCAGTAGACGTTACTCGTGCTCGTGCACCAGGTGCGGAACTTAAAGAAGTATTTATTCCAGTGGGCATGGTTTACGCCTCATTGGGACTAAGCGATACATTAAGTGTATCTGGTTACTATCAATATGAATGGGAACGCAGTTGGTTGCCTGTATCTGGTAGTTACTTCGCGGGTAATGACTTTGCAGGTGAGGGCGGTCAACGTCAAAACATCCAGCTAGGTTTCAGTGGTAACCCTGATATCGATTTAGATCACTTGTTAACTGCACTTAATGGCTACGGTGATTTGTTACGTGCTGGCGGTAATTCTGCTGATATTGCCTCTGCCTACTTAGCATACCCTACTAAAGTGGCTATTCGTGGCTATTCAGATGAGGCGCATAAAGATGCCGACGACCAAGGTCAATACGGTTTACGTGTTACGTGGTTTGCTGAGGCATTGAACGAATCTGAAATCAGTTTCTACCACATTAACTACCATAGCCAACGTCCACTTATCTCTGGTGTAACGTCTGACTTTACCGCCGAAGGTATTGCGTCAGACTTAGCCTTCATTGCAACTAACGAAGTGACGCGCGATAACCTTACTGAGCTGGGTGCATTCACCCAATCTGAGTTTTATTATCCAGAAGACATTAAGTTATACGGGGTGAGTTTTAACACCAACGTTGGCACTACCGCGCTAGCCGGTGAATTTGCTTACCGTGTTGATGAACCGCTGCAAATTGACGATGTTGAGCTACTCTATATGGGTATGCCTGAACAATTGGCTAATGCAGGCCTTCGCCCAGATTTAGAAGGTATATCGCAATTAAACAATATTGGCCGAGCGGTAGGACCAGGTGAAACAACTGAAGGCTTCTTGTTCTCAGACACTTGGCAGATGCAATTAACCGCTTCACATGTGTATGGCCCTAAGTTTGGCGCAGATAACTTCGTGCTTTTAGGTGAGCTAGGTTATGTGAACATTGTTGATATGCCAGACCCAGACGTGATTCGTTTGAATGCTCCGGGTACAGCGCGTACACCTTCACTTGAACCGACAGCCGATGGAAATAGCCGTGAAGGGCTTCACGTTGGTCTTTCCGACGGTCCAGAAACTAACCCGTTTGCCACTGATGACGCATGGGGTTATCGACTACTGGCCGTTGCTGATTGGAACGATATTATGGCGGGCGTTAACCTTAGAGCCCGTGCTACGTTCTCTCACGATGTAGAGGGTACAACACCAGACCCTCTTTATGTTTTCACTGAAGATGTTAAATCTGCGGCACTGGCGCTAACGTTCGACTACTTAAGCAAGTGGTCAGCAACAGCTTCATATAGTGCATTCTGGGGTGGTATTGGTACCACTAATGCATTGTCAGACAGAGATTTTATTTCGTTTAACATCAAGTATTCAATCTAAAGAGTGATGTATATGATTAGAAAAATAGGAATTATTGCCGCAGCGCTTTCAATAGCGCTAACAGGTGCAAGTGTTCACGCTAAGGTTTCTGAAGAAGATGCCAAGAAGTTAGGCGGTGAACTAACGCCTATGGGCGCTATACAAGCAGCGAATGCTGACGGAAGCATTCCCGCATGGACGGGTGGTATTACATCAGCACCTGAAGGCTATTCGGTAGGCGATCACCATCCGAACCCGTATCCAGGCGATAAAGTGTTGTTTGAGATAACAGCATCGAATTATAAAGAATATGCTGATTTCCTTTCTGAAGGTCAGAAAAAGTTGTTCGAAGCGTACCCTGATACTTACCGCATGCCGGTGTATCAAACCCGCCGTTCAGCATCTAACCCGCAAGCTATTTATGATGCGACTAAGGTTAATGCGACTAGCGCAGAATTACTTGATGACGGAAACGGCATAAAAGGCGCTGTGTTAGGTATTCCTTTCCCCATGCCTAAAACCGGTATGGAAGCGATTTGGAACCACATTTTGCGCTATCGCGGTGCGGCAGTTGAACGTAATGGTGGACAAGCTGCGGTAACCACTTCAGGTGATTACAACGTCATCGGTTTTGATGAACAGTTAATGATTAAGTATGCTGAAGAAGGGGCTACACCTGAAAAGCTAACTGAAGACAATATCTTGTTCATGTTCAAGCAAAAAGTGACTAAGCCAGCACGTTTGGCAGGTACTGCTTTGCTAGTACACGAAACCGTAGACCAAGTTAAAGAGCCACGTAAAGCCTGGACTTATAATACTGGTCAGCGCCGTGTACGCTTAGCCCCTAACATTGCTTATGATACGCCAGGAACAGCGGCAGATGGTTTACGTACCACTGACGATTTCGATATGTTTAATGGTTCTCCTAACCGCTATAACTGGAAACTCGTTGGCAAGAAAGAGATGTTCGTAGCCTATAATAACTATGCTCTGCATTCAGATAATGTAAGTTACGATGAAATTCTTCATGCTAACCACGTTAACCCTGATTTAACGCGCTGGGAAAAACACCGTGTTTGGGTGGTTGAAGCTACGTTGAAAGAAGGTTTCCGTCACATTTATCAAAAACGTGTATTCTTCATTGATGAAGATAGCTGGCAAATTCAAGTTGCTGATATGTATGATAATCGTGGTGAGTTGTACCGTGTTGGTGTAGCTTATGGAGTGAACTACTATGAAGTACCAACACAGTGGTCAACCCTAGATACCTATTACGACTTAAACTCTCGCCGTTACTTGGCCATTGGTCTAGATAACGAAGAAAAAATGTATGATTTCTCGATTCGTCCAAGAGACGTAGAGTTTACGCCTCAGGCGTTACGACGAGAAGGTAAACGCTAAGCGTTTTGTGTTAAGACGGTTGGCAATGCCAACCGTTTTTGTTTTCAGACAATTAAATTTTAGGGAGAATGGTTAATCATGAAAAAAACCATTGCAGCGTGCATAACTGCAGCACTCGCAGCAAATTACTCCGTAACTGCTTCAGCAGAAGATGCCTATATTGCACCCTTAGTTGAACAGTCAGTTTTGCTAGATATTGACGCTGATAAATTTGTCGTTGTTGTCGGAGAACGCGGTCATATTCTTATTTCAGAAGATGGAACGGCTTTTAATCAAGTTGCCGTACCCACCCAATCGACACTCACTGCAACGACTGTAGTGGGCGATAATATTTGGGCGGTAGGCCATGATGCCACTATCATTCACTCTTCAGACAAGGGCCAAAGCTGGGAAATCCAGAATGTTCAGCCCGAGCTTCAACGTCCATTTTTAGATGTACTATTCTTTGATAAAAGTCACGGCATTGCTGCTGGCGCGTATGGCCTTTTCTACCGTACCACTGATGGCGGGAAAAGCTGGGAAACTGAGCGTCATGCTAGTTTACTAGACCCATACGATCGTGAATATTTGGAAAGCGTTAGAGAAGAAGACGAAGCGTTTTATCAGCAAGAATTAGAATCTATTTTACCTCATTTAAATCGCGTAACACGCGATGGCCAAAAGCTATACCTTGCTGGAGAAGCGGGTTTATTAGCTAGCAGCGACGATATGGGGAAAAACTGGGAACGTTTTGAAGTTGATTACACTGGCTCATTTTTCGATATTAGAGCGCTTGATGAATCAACGTTACTGGCTGTAGGTCTTCGCGGAAATATTTTTGTTCTGCGTGACCAAGGTGAATGGGAATACGTAAATTCTTGTTCAACAAGTACCTTAAATTCAATTTTACTGTCCGATAACGACACGGTTGTTGCCATGGGTAACAACGGTATGATGGTGTCAGCCACTCGTCCGCTTCCCGTCAGTGATCACGACCCATACGCTAACCCAGCAAACTGTGAGCCTGCAAAAGGTATTACAGTGACGCAGGTTGAAGATAAAGCTGCCATGTTAAATGCCGTTAGCTTTAATGGCCACACCATAGCTGTTACCGCGAATGGTATAAAAACGCTAAATACAAAGTAGGGTGGTTTCGCTTTTATGACCCATTTCATTGAACATCTTGTTTTCTCTAACCGTAAATTAGTGGTAGCCCTTTTTGCTATCGCGACGGTTTTTTTAGGCTTTCAAGCATCGCAAATGCGACTTGATGCTGGTTTTGAAAAAAATATTCCGCTTAATCATGAGTACATGAAAACCTATATTGAACATCGCCAAGACTTCGGTGGTGCGAACAATATCTTAGTTTCTGTTTGTGATAAGAACGACGATATATTCAATCAGAACTTTTTCGATACGTTAAAGAATGTACACGACCAACTATTTTTCATAAATGGTGTGAACCGTTCTCTCGTTATTTCATTGTTTTCTCCTTCTACCCGCTTTACTGAAATTGTAGAGGGCGGATTTGCTGGCGGGCCGGTTATTCCAGCAGACTTTAATTCAGCAAACCCAGCTGCATTAGATTTAGTGGCTGCGAATATTGAAAAAGCCAATATTGTTGGTCGTCAAGTAGCCAGCGACTACAGCTGTGCCATGGTGACCGCGCAGTTACTGGATATCGACCCACAAACGGGTGAGCCGTTAAATACACTTGCGTTAGCGGCTGAGCTTGAAGAGCAACTTCGCGGTCAATATGAAAACGAAAATATTTCTATTCATATTATCGGGTTTGCCAAGATGATTGGTGATGTGGCCGACGGCGCTAAAGACGTACTATTGTTTTTCGCCATCGCTATCGCGATAACGGCCGTCATGGTGTACTTCTTCTCTCGCAGTGTCATGCTTACTATATTGCCACTACTGTGTTCAGTGATTGCCGTTATATGGCAGCTTGGTCTATTGACTTCGTTAGGCTTTGGTATGGACCCTATGTCTATTCTGGTGCCGTTCTTAGTTTTCGCTATTGGTGTAAGTCATGGCGTACAAATGATTAACGCGGTAGAAAAGCGTGCGGTAACAGGTATAGGGGCAAAACGCGCGTCTATGGCCGCGTTCAGAAGCTTGTTGGTACCAGGTGGTATAGCATTACTTTCTGACACCGTCGGGTTCATGACCTTATTGGTTATCGATATAGGTATCATCCGTGAGCTGGCTATTACAGCAAGTATGGGTGTTGCCGTTATTATTTTAACCAACCTAATGCTGTTACCGGTGCTCATGAGCTTCTTAAAACTTGATAAGAAGTACGTTGATAAGTTTGCAGGCAAAGAAAATAGTAACTCTCGCTTTTGGGCTATTATTTCTGCGTGTTCACGGAAAAAACCAGCAGCCATTATTCTTATTGTTACCGCCATATTGTTCGGTTTTGGGCATTACCAAGCACAAAACATGAAGATAGGTGATTTGCATGCCGGCGCACCAGCGCTTCATGAGTCTTCACGTTATAACCAAGATACCTTCTTGATTACTGACAAGTATGAAGTCACGGTGGATTACATCTCTATTCTGGTAGAAACCACGCCTGAAGCTTGTACGTCTCACGGCGTAATGAAAGCGATGGATGATTTCCAGTGGAAGATGGAGAACGTTCCAGGTGTACAATCTGCTGTATCATTAGCTTCAGTGGCTAAGATAGTGAACGCGGGTTACAACGAAGGGAATGTTAAATGGCAGGTATTACCTCGCAATCAACAAACCTTGGTGCAAGCTATTTCCCGTGTGCCTACCTCATCGGGCCTATTGAATGGTGATTGTTCTGTCATGCCGATTATTCTGTTTATGGAAGATCACAAGGCAGAAACCATTTCTCGTGTGGTAGATGCAGTAAAAGACTTCCGTAGTGAATATGAGACTGATGATATGTCGTTTAGTCTAGCGTCAGGCCCAGTAGGGGTGATGGCGGCGACGAACGAAGCAGTAGAGGCTGCACAAGATCCAATGATGGTTTATGTCTTTGGTGCCGTTATTGCCCTATGCTTAATTAGCTTCCGCTCTATACGTGCAACATTAGTAGTGGTTATTCCGCTGTATGTTGTCTCAGTATTAGCACAAGCGCTAATGACGTATTTGCAAATAGGCCTTACGGTATCAACCTTGCCGGTTATTGCACTAGGCGTAGGTATCGGTGTTGATTATGGTATTTATATCTTGTCGACCAAGAGCCTTATGCTTAAACAAGGTGCCACAGTGCAAGAAGCTTATTTGGCTGCACTTAAAGAGCGTGGTAGTGCGGTGTTATTCACCGGTATTACACTGGCAATAGGTGTGAGTACTTGGGTATTCTCTTCACTTAAATTCCAAATGGATATGGGTATTTTGTTGACCTTTATGTTCGTGGTGAATATGTTAGGAGCAATTATCGTACTTCCAGCGCTAGCGAGATTCTTGTGGTGGAATCGAAACGACCCCGGTGCATAATATTTTTGCATAGCTAATCATAAAAAAGGGCCGTAAGGCCCTTTTTTGTATGCGTTTTTTGCATAGTTATCTATGCTGTTAATATTAGGTTAAAAAGGGGCTTTCAATACCTCTCAGTTTTAGCGAAAATAGCCGCGCAACTTAGCACTTACGACATTTATAAGGTTAACTAATGACAGTCACCTCACAGCGACACTCAGTACTGCTAGATAATGTATTTGCACTCATTGAAAAAAAGGTGGATGCCCAGCAGAAGTCACTCGTGCAGCAATTCGGACGCCTGTTGTATAAAAATATCTCAAGTGATGACTTAGAAGATCGCAATGACAGCGATTTATATGGCGCCACTTTAAGCTTATGGAATGGGCTTGCTAAATTTGATAATTCAGCACCCTACATTCGTGTTTTCAACCCAGAAATCGAAAAACATGGCTGGCACTCAAGCCATACCATTGTTGAAATAATTGTTAGAGACATGCCGTTTCTTGTCGATTCGGTTCGTATGTCACTCAACCGGTTAAATATAACCGCACATTTGTTTTTGCATAGCCCAATTAGAATAAAACGAAATGATAAAAACCAAGTGGTGGAATTTGCTGAGCCTGGCAAGGCAGTGGAAAATACCAGAAAAGAAACCGTAATATTTATTGAGGTTGACCATCAAAGTGCGAAAAAAGACATTGATGAATTAACGAAAGAATTACATTCAGTGGTAGACGAAGTGTCGTTGGCGGTTAAAGACTGGCAAGAAATGACCACTAAGTTAGAAACCGTGGTTAAAGACAGTACGAAACTAAACTGGCCTGGGTCTGCTGATGAAAAGAAACAAACTAAAGCTTATTTGCAATGGTTAAGCGATCACAACTTTACCATGATGGGCTATCGTTATTACGAAGTGAAGGCTATAGAAGGCGACCATCGCTGGATACCCTCTAACGATACAAGTTTAGGGTTATTGAAAAACTCAATTAACGACAGAGAACGTCTTTTGTCGAAACTGCCAGCCAGTGCAAGAGCAGAAGCACTAAGCCAAAGTCCGTTGATTTTGACCAAAACCAACTCTCGTTCACGTGTACATCGTCCCGCGTTTATGGATTATGTCGGCGTAAAAGCGTTTAACAAAGACGGGCAAGTTGTGGGTGAACACCGTTTCCTTGGCCTCTATTCTGCGTCTTTCTATAACCAAAGTGTGACGCAGCTTCCTATGCTGAGAGAGAAAATTCAGCGTATTTGCGATTTATCTGGGTATGAACCAGGGACGCATGCGTTCAAAGCCTTTGTGAATATTGTTGAAACTTATCCACGTGATGAACTATTGCAAACACCCGCGGAAGAGTTAGCTCACATTGTAATGGGTATTTTCCAAATGCAGGAGCGGGGCATTTCACGCTTATTCATTCGCAAAGATGTGTTTGGCCGTTTCTTCTCTTGTATGGTGTTTGTGCCACGTGAACGCTACAACACACAATTAAGAATTGACACTCAGGCGTTATTAAAAGCGTCGTTAGGCGCAAAAGAAGAAGTTGAATTTACCACTTTCTTTTCAGAATCTGTGTATGCAAGAACCCATTACATTGCCAGAGTGAACGACAACAATGCGGAATTTGATGTGAAGGAAATTGAAAATAATATCATTGAGCTAACCAAGACCTGGAGTGACAGGCTTGCTTCATCAATTAGTGCCGCTCACGGAGAAGCCCAAGGTAAAGCCCTTGAGCGCAAATATGGCAATGCGTTTTCACGTAGCTATATGGAACAGAACTTACCGGGTGATGCCCTTGTTGATATTGGTAAAATTGAACAGTTAGATGATGATCATACTCTCGACATGCTGTTTTATCGTCCTCAAGAAGAGCAGTCTGACAGCCAGATAGTGAAGCTTAAGTTGTTCCATCGTGCTGAACCTATTCATCTTTCCGACGTATTGCCCATGCTTGAAAACTTTGGTTTGCGTGTTATCGATGAAAGCCCGTATAAAATTACCTGTCCAGATGGTTTAAGAAACTGGGTGATGGATTTCACCATGTTACATAAAAGTGGCCAACACTTTGACATGGAGCGTGCTCAAACGCTGTTTCAAGATGCTTTTGCGAAAGTATGGAATAACGATTTAGAAGATGATGCATTCAACCGCTTAATATTGGGTGCTAATTTAACGGGCCGTAAAGTCACTATTTTACGTGCATACGCAAAATACATGCGTCAAACCGGCAGTTCATTCAGTCGTGATTACATTGCGAACACCTTGGCGAATTACCCTGATATTGCCCGCCTGTTGGTGGAGTTTTTCGACCAGCGCATTAATCCGAAGAAAAAACGCAGTGCGAAGAAAGAAGAAGCGTTACTTGATAACATTAAAACCCAGTTAGACAGCGTGAGTAACTTAGATGACGACAGAATTATTCGTCGTTATTTAGATATGATGTCGGCAACCCTTCGCACCAACTTCTATCAGCCCGATGAAGCAGGCAATGAAAAATCTTATGTGTCATTTAAGATGCTGCCTGAAATGATCCCTGATATGCCATTGCCACTGCCTAAATTTGAAATTTTTGTATATAGCCCGCGTTTAGAGGGTGTGCATTTACGTGGCGGAAAAGTAGCCCGTGGTGGACTTCGTTGGTCTGATCGCCAAGAAGATTTCCGTACAGAAATCTTGGGCTTAGTAAAAGCCCAGCAAGTAAAAAATACGGTTATCGTGCCCGTAGGTGCTAAAGGGGGTTTTGTTTGTAAGAAACTACCTGTTGGCGAAGGCAGAGAAGCTATACAAGCAGAAGGCCAAGCGTGTTATCGCACCTTTATTACTAGTTTGCTTGATATCACTGACAATATTGTTAACGGTGAAATAGTACCGCCTAAAGATGTGGTGCGACTAGATGAAGATGACCCGTATCTGGTTGTGGCGGCCGATAAAGGCACCGCGACTTTCTCTGATATCGCTAATGGTATTGCTGATGAATTTGGCTTTTGGTTAGGTGATGCTTTTGCTTCAGGTGGCAGTGTCGGTTATGACCATAAGAAAATGGGTATCACTGCACGTGGTGGATGGGAGTCTGTTAAGCGTCACTTCCGTGAAATTGGTATCGATTGCCAAACCACAGAGTTCACTGCGGTGGGTGTGGGTGATATGGCGGGAGATGTATTTGGTAACGGCATGCTTTTATCTAAGCACACCAAGTTAATATCGGCGTTTAACCATTTACACATTTTCTTCGATCCCGACCCAGATGCAGCTGCAAGTTATAAAGAACGTGCTAGGTTGTTCGAAAACCCACGGTTAAGTTGGGAAGATTACGATTCCACATTGATTTCAAAAGGTGGCGGTATCTTCAGCCGTTCCGCGAAATCGATAAAGCTAACCCCAGAAATGAAAAAGTGGTTAGGTACCCGACAAATGTCGATGACACCAAACGAACTTATCCATAACATTTTAAAAATGCCCGTGGATTTGCTTTGGAATGGTGGCATCGGGACTTACGTTAAAAGCTCAAAAGAGTCTCATGCCGAAGTGGGCGACAGAGCCAATGACGATTTACGTTTAAACGGCAAAGACGTACAAGCCAAGATTGTAGGCGAGGGCGGTAACTTAGGCTTAACACAGTTAGGTAGAATTGAGTATGCAGCGTCCGGTGGCCGCGTAAACACTGACTTTATTGATAACGTAGGGGGTGTAGATTGCTCCGATAACGAAGTTAATATCAAAATCTTGCTTAACAGTGTGGTTAACGACGGTGAACTTACGGTTAAACAGCGCAACAACTTACTGCACGATATGACCGACGACGTATCCCGTATTGTGATTAAAGATTGTTACCGCCAAACTCAATCTATCTCGATTACTGAGATGTCAGGCGTCAGCCTATTGAAAGAACAGCTTCGCTTTATTCACGGCTTAGAGCGTGAAGGGCAACTTAACAGAGAGCTTGAGTTCATTCCTAGTGATGATGAAATTTCGGATAGAGTGGCATCAGATCGTGGTCTTACTCGACCTGAACTTAGTGTCTTAATCGCCTATGGAAAAATGGTGTTAAAAGATGCACTGAATATTCCTGAAATCACTGATAACCCTTATCACGGCAAATTGCTGCTTCAAGCTTTCCCTGAAGTGTTACGTGAAAAATTCAGTACACATATGCAGCAGCATCCACTTAGAAGCGAGATTATTGCCACTAAATTAACCAACAATATGGTTAACGATATGGGCCTTAATTTTATGTTCCGTATTCAGGAAGAAACCGGCGCGAGCGTTGATGACGTTGCTAATGCTTACGCTATAGTGCACGGTATTTTTGATATGGAAACGCTATGGAGCCGTATTGAAGACCTAGATAACGTTATTTCTGCTAAGCTACAGCTTAAGATGCTAGATGAAGCTCGCCGCATTATGCGCCGCGCCGCACGCTGGTACATTAGGCATGGCAATAAAGCCTTGTCTATTGAAGAGGCCATTGCGTGCTATCGTGAAACCTTCAATAACTTATCTAAGAATCTACAGAATTATTTAGTAGAAGCCGAGTACTCACTGCTAGAAGAGAAAACAAGTACCTATGTGTCGCAAGATGTACCGAAGGATATTGCGTACCAAGTGGCCAGCTTCTCTAATATGTTTTCAAGTTTCGATTTAGCACACGTGGTTGCAGCTGAAAAACGTAACGTTGATGTTGTTGCGCGCCTATACTTCCAGCTAGGGTCTAAACTTGAATTACATTGGTTCTTAGATCAAATTAACAATCAAGCAGTCAGCAACCATTGGCAAGCACTAGCCCGCGCGTCTTACCGTGAAGAATTGGATTGGCAGCAGCGTTCAATTACCGCTAATCTTCTTCAAATAAACCCTGAGGCTAGCGATGCAGACAAAATATTGGAAGATTGGATGCAGAGCAATCAAGTGCTGTTGAAGCGCTGGTATCATATGATGTCAGAGTTTAAGACCAGCACGACCCACGAATTTGCGAAATTTTCTGTCGCATTACGTGAATTGATGCTTTTAAGCGTGAAGTCTAGCCATTAGAATACACGCTATCAAAAATGACGAAGCCCTGTGAAACAGGGCTTTTTTATACCAAACACAAGCGAAAACAAACACCTATGCAATCATTAGTGCAAAAACTGTTGCTTCAATGCGAACCTGAAAAAAGCCATGACTTTACTATCAACTGGTTAAATAAAACGCAACACACGCCGTTGAAGTGGGCTTACAGCACCACGACAATCAAAAAGCCAGTGACGATTGCAGGTATAACCTTTGATAATCCTGTGGGTTTGGCGGCAGGCCTAGACAAAAACGGTGATTGCATAGATGCATTTGCTGAAATGGGGTTTGGTTTCGTAGAAATTGGGACGGTTACACCACGCCCGCAAGCGGGTAACCCTAAACCTCGATTATTCCGCATTCCTGAAAAACAGGCCATCATTAACCGTATGGGTTTTAACAACAAAGGCGTTGATCACTTAGTGTCTCAAGTGAAAAAAGCCCAGTTTAAAGGCCCCATTGGTATCAACATTGGTAAAAATAAAGATACTGATGATGCGAAAGCACTTGATGATTACCTTATTTGTTTGAACAAGGTTTACCCCTACGCCAGTTATGTGACTATCAATATTTCTTCACCCAATACCCCTGGGCTTAGAAACCTTCAGTATGGTGAAGCGCTAGATGCGTTACTAGTAGGCCTTAAAGCTGCGCAAGAAACCCTAACTCAAACTCACGGTAAATACGTACCGCTATTTATAAAAATTGCACCGGATTTATCAGATGGCGAAATACAAAGTATTGCTCAATCGTTACTGTCTAGCAAAATGGATGGCGTTATCGCTACCAATACCACACTGTCCCGTGAAGCTGTTCAAGGGTTGAAGCATGCTGATGAAATGGGTGGGCTGAGCGGTTCTGTCTTAACCGACATGAGCTTAAATGTAACGAAAAAGCTATCAAGTGCCCTTGATAGAGCAATCCCTATCATAGGTGTGGGCGGTATCGATTCTCCTGAGACCGCAAAAGCACGTTTAGATGCAGGAGCATCGTTAGTTCAGGTATACTCTGCGTTCATCTATCAGGGGCCCGACCTCGTTAAACGCATTGTAAAAGCGCTATAATTAGCGAAAGCGACACATTACAGTTTTATACACTCAAGCGTGTGTCAATAAACACACGCTCTATCAGGTAATTGAATGAATACTATTCTGGCAACAACCAGCCGCGGTCTTGACGAACTCCTTAAGCAAGAAATACTCAATTTATGCCCAGATGCAGAAATTAAACAGTCTCCGGGCATGTTGCAATTTGAAGGAAGCAAAGAAGACGCTTATAAACTTTGTCTTTGGTCCCGTTTAGCCAACCGCGTTATTTGGATCTTAGGCACAGGAAAGGCAGGTAATGCTGAAGAGTTGTATAAGACCGCCATGGATATTGATTGGCAGATGCATATGGAATCTCGCCATACGTTGTCAGTGCAATTTATTGGTACCAACTACGAAATTAAGAACACGCAGTTCGGCGCGGTTAGAATTAAAGATGCTATTGTCGACCAGTTCGTAGAAGAAGGCCAAGCTCGCCCGTCGGTTGAGCGTAAAATGCCAGATTTCCCTGTATACGCCAGACTTCAACGAGACAATGTAATTATTGGTCTTGATATGGCTGGTGCAAGTTTGCACCAACGTTCATATCGTCAAGAAACCGGTGATGCACCACTTAAAGAACATATTGCCTGTGCCATGCTAATGCGCAGTGGCTGGACCGAAAACATGGACAAGCCCCTTGCTGACATGATGTGCGGTTCGGGCACAATTGCCATAGAAGCGGCCTTCATGGCGCGTAATATTGCCCCTGGCATAAAGCGTGAATATTGGGGCTTTAGTAAATGGTTAAGCCACGATGCTGCATATTGGGATTCGTTGGTAAATGATGCTATTGCGAACCAAACAGAAAGTAAAAGCGAAATCTTTGCTGCTGATTACAACCGCAGAATGATTGCCATTGCCAAAGACAATGCTGATTATGCTGGCGTTTTTAACGATATTAAATTCAGCAATCAAGATGCCACTAAATCGTCACCGCCGGTTGCGACCCCAGGTTATATGGTGTCTAACCCACCTTACGGTGAACGTTTAGGTGAACTAACCGCTCTTATTCCGCTTTTCAGCGAATGGGGTAAGCGCTTTAAAGAAGCATGGAAAGGCTGGCACGTTTCACTACTTAGCAGCAACCGTGACTTATTGCGCGTATTAAAATTACGTGCAACTAAAGACTACGGGATGAATAACGGTAAGCTAGAGTGCCGTTTAGTTAACTATGTGTTAAGCGAAGAAAACACGGTTCAATTTTCTGAAGATGCGTCGAATCACGAATTTGCTAATCGCTTAAAGAAAAATCTTAAGAAAATGAAAGGTTGGATCAACAAGGTTGATACCAACTGTTACCGAATTTACGATGCCGACTTGCCCGATTACAACGTAGCAATTGATAGGTACGGCGATTGGTTGGTAGTTCAAGAATACGCGCCACCTAAAACGGTGTCGGAAGACAAAGCCCGTAAACGCTTGCAAGAAGTACTGCTTTATTTGCCTGGCGTGACGGGTGTTTCGCCTAAGCAAATTGTGCTTAAAGTACGCAGCCAGCAAAAAGGGACTAAGCAGTACGAAAAAATTAACCAGTCTGGCACCATGATGGAAGTTTACGAAAACGGTGCGCGCCTATTGGTGAACTTGACTGACTACTTAGATACGGGGCTATTTCTAGATCATAGAAACACCCGTCAAAAAGTTATGCAGCTTTCAAAGGGTAAAGACGTGCTCAACCTGTTTGCTTACACCGGCAGTGTATCTGTGTTTGCAGCCAAAGGTGGCGCAAAATCAGTAACTACCGTTGATATGTCTAACACCTATCTAGATTGGGCAAAAAAGAATGTGGCGCTTAATAAGCTAAATGGCCCACATGCTTTTGTTCAAGCTGATTGCACAACCTGGTTAGCCGATCATAAAGGTAAGTACGACTTAATTTTTATCGACCCACCTTCGTTTTCAAACTCTAAACGTATGCAAAGCACATGGGATGTTCAGCGCGACCATATTACCATGCTAACGAATGCCAGAAACTGCCTAAATGAAGGCGGTACGTTAATTTTCTCTAACAATAAACGTGGCTTTAAGTTAGATGAAGAGGCGTTGCAGGAGCTTGGTTTTAGTATTGAAAATATTACCCAAGAAACCATTCCAGAAGACTTTTCCCGCCGTGCAAACATCCATAAGTGCTGGATCCTTTCTTTATCAAGAGAAGCGTTATCAAGAGAAGCTTTATGAAAATAGTGTTTTACACGGGGCCTCAGTGTAGCTTGTGTGATTTAGCCGACATTGAGTTGGCTAATACGCAGCAGTTTTCTTCGTTAAACGTCGAGAAAGTAAATATTCGTAATAGCACCGACTTGTATCATTTATACGGTGCTCGTATTCCTGTATTAAAACGGGAAGACAATGGCGCCGAAATTGGCTGGCCATTTGATACCAACGCATTGGAGACATTCTTACAGTGAGTATTTTGCAGTTAAAGAACATCACTGTTATCTACGGTAACCCTCCTTTATTAGATGGTGTTGAACTGATCGTTCAACCCAAAGAGCGTGTGTGTTTAGTAGGCCGAAATGGCAGTGGTAAATCCACCTTAATGAAGGTGATTTCAGGTGATGTGATAGCCGATGACGGACAGCGCATTATAGAAAGCGACACGATAATTGCTCGATTAGAGCAAGATCCGCCGCAAACCACAGATGTGACCCTTTTCGATTACGTTGCTGAAGGCTTAGCAGATGTAGGCGACACCATTAAAGCCTATCATCACCAAACCAAATTGGTGGCTGAAGATCCTAGTGAAGCTAACTTAAATCGTCTGCAAACTTTGCAGGAAACCTTGGAAGCCCGTGATGCATGGCAATTTGAGCAGCAAATAGAACAAACGCTCACCATGCTTAAACTAGAGCCTGATATTTCATTATCGACATTATCAGGTGGATGGCGCCGTAAAGCGGCATTAGCACGCGCTTTGGTTCGTTCTCCCGATTTACTGTTGCTTGACGAACCTACCAACCATTTAGATATTGAAATGATTCGTTGGTTGGAAAGCAGTTTATCTAATTACAATGGCGCTATTGTATTTGTAAGTCACGATAGGGCCTTTATCCGAAATATGGCAACCCGTATTGTTGATTTAGACCGTGGTGGATTAACCAGTTACCCAGGTAACTACGAAACCTACCTAGAGAAAAAGCAGCAAGACCTTGAAGTAGAAGCTGCCCATAATGCCGAGTTTGATAAGAAGCTTGCGCAAGAAGAAGTGTGGATCCGTCAAGGCATAAAGGCTCGCCGTACTCGTAATGAAGGCCGTGTAAGGGCATTGAAGAAACTGCGTGATGAGCGTAAAGCAAGACGCGCGGTACAAGGGAACGCAGTAGTAAGCCAGCACCAGGGTACACGCTCGGGCAAGATGGTGTTTGAAGTAACCGATTTAGACTACGCCATTGGCGGTAATCAAATTGTGAAGGGATTAAACCTTAATGTACTACGTGGCGATAAACTTGCACTTGTTGGGCCGAACGGTAGTGGTAAAAGTACCCTCATTAAGTTGTTGCTCGGAGAACTAACACCCGATAACGGTAACTGTAAGCAAGGTACTAACCTTGAAGTGGCTTATTTTGACCAACATCGCCATGGCTTAGATTTGGAACAAACGGTTATTGATGCTGTAGGTGATGGTAAACGTGACCTTATGGTTAACGGGCACCCAAGACACGTCATTAGCTATTTACAAGATTATTTGTTTTCACCTGAGCGGGTTAATGCGCCGGTAAAGTCATTATCTGGTGGAGAGAAAAACAGGCTAATGCTGGCCAAGCTAATGCTTAAGCCCAGTAACTTATTAGTGCTTGATGAACCAACAAACGATCTTGATGTTGAAACACTAGAGATGTTAGAAACCCTGTTAAATGAATATGCGGGCACGGTATTGCTCGTAAGCCATGATAGGGAATTCGTCGATAATGTTGCTAATAGTTGTGTCGTATTTGAAGGCGAAGGCTTTTTACGGGAGTTTATTGGAGGCTTCACTGACGTAGAGAGCTGGTACAAAGATCAAAATGCAAAACGTCAGCAAGTTATTAAAGACGAAAAAGCCAAAGTAAAGAATGAAACTAATTTAAGTTCGAATAGTCCTAGTGCTAAGTCTTCTCCCCGTAAGACGAAAAAGTTATCATATAAAGATCAACGCGAACTTGAATCGCTGCCTGCAGATATTGAGCAGTATGAAAATGAATTAGCGGAAATGCAGTTGTTAGTTAACGACCCTGAATTCTTTAAAAAAGGGAACGACGAAACTGCACAAACCTTAGCTCTGTTAGCAGAGAAAGAACAAGCCTTATCCCATAAATATGCGCGCTGGGATGAATTAGAAAGTATGCTGGAAGATAATCAGCAGTAAATAGGATTTTAGATGAAACGAACTCAGCTTGCCGTCGCCGTTCTGTTGGCAACAGGTAGTGTTTCGGCAGTCGCCGAAACCTACACCGTGACACCACTTCCTTTGCAGGATGTTGGTCAAAATACCTTCGCTCGTTCAATTGATAATACCGGCAAAATGTTATCAATGGTGCAATTGGAATTTAACCCGCCTGTTGATGTAGAACAGCTAGAAGAAGATACCAGTTTCTTTACCACGTTTTCAGGGTCTCTTGAAAATGAAGATGATGCAGTACAAGGTGTATTTACTGATGCTGATTATACCTTAGTCGTTAACTTTCTTCTTTCAAACCAAGACAGTTCAACAGGTCAGAAGCTCGCGAGCTTCAGAACCTATTTAACCGATACCACTGATATAGACTTGGTGCCTGGTTTAGATGAAGTAACCGACAAATTTGATGATTACACCCAATCTGTTGAAGCAGGCGGAAGAGATAGCGTAAGCGGTAATTTTATTGTTGGTGATTCTCCAGGCGTAGTTGTTTTGGATGAATATGAAAACGAAGATGGTAATACCATCAATTACACCTACTCAGAATTACCGCAGCAAGCGTTTGTTCAAACTAGCAGTGGGTCATCAAAAGTTATTCCAGCCGTTGATGACACCTTAGGTGGCTTCTCGTCAGCACGTGCTGTGAATCAAAATCTACAAGTCGCTGGTTTCAGTACCGTTAGTTTTTTAGATACGGTTGATGAAGCAGTCGAAACTTGTGAAGACGACGAAACTCGTGGTGATTTACCGGAAGGCCGCTGTTATTTCAGTATTTACGGTGGTGAATTTAACGTACCACGTATATCTAGTTACTTCGTAACAAACTCCACTAGCTTTTTATCGGGTTTCATTCTTTCATCGGAAGTCAACGCGACTATTTGGCAATTAGATGTCAACGGCGATGTGATAAGCACTGACACATTCCCATTACTTTTCACGCCGGAAGAAGACGACACCTCACATTACTTTTCTTATGCCTATGACATTAATGAACAAGGTATTGCGGTGGGTGAAGCGTTAACGGGTGATGCGGTTACTATTACACGCCCTAACTCTTCTGGCTTAAATGAAAGCGAGCGTGTTGCCACCGTATATAGAGACGGTGAAACACAAGAGCTCCTTCCGAGAGAAGAAAACTTACTTAGCCAAGCGATGGCGATTAACGATAACAACTGGGTAGCAGGTGCAGTGTTGCGTGAATCGAGTGATATTGCACGTTCTCGTTTATTCGCATACAACTTAGATACCACTGAGCAATTATACCCCGACGGTTTCTTTGCGACTGCCGGTGTTCAAGCGAATGCCATCAATAATAATAATATTATTGTAGGTAAATCTGACTTTGATGCGACATCCGATACTGTTCGTGAGACACACGCGTTCATGTTCAATATTGATACTGAAGAGTTTCTGGATTTAAACGACTTAACGCCGTGTGACAGTGAATACACGTTGCTAGAAGCTATCGATATTAACGATAATGATGAAATTATCGCTAATGCGCGTATTCGATCCACCAGCAAATATGTGACGGGTGCTGATGTGATTAACTCAGCAGGTGAAACCATAGAGGTTGATGCTATTGTCGCGGTGAAACTATCACCTACTGGCGGCGCCATCGACGATTGTAGTATTGATGAAGACGGTGATGAAGTAGATGACAACTTTGAGCGCAGCGGTGCTTCTACGAGCTTCTTTGGGTTAATGGCGCTAAGTTTACTGGCCATTTTCCGTCGTAAATTGAAGAAATAATCAATTCGCTCTATTTTTAGTTATTTTTCAAAGGCCGCTCGTTTTTAGCGGCCTTTTTTATTGCTAAAGGATTTAAAAATTGAAATATATATGCCTAAAAAGTGTAATATAAAATTCATCTATATTTCATTGCATTACCAAATGTCAATGCTCTCTTTACAATAATTGTGTTGAACCATTTTGCACATTGCACTATCACAGTAGTGTGCACAATGACTTTTCCGCCACTATCAATTGAAAAACGATGTATTGGGCCCGAGAGAGAATTTGTAGCACATCCTACAAAGTTAAAGAGGCTAATCAATGAAAAGACAAAAAAGAGATAAACTGACACGCGCCCACTCAAAAGGGTATCAAGCTGGTATTAGCGGTCGTTCAAAGGATATTTGTCCTTTTCAACAGAATGACGCTCGGTCGGAATGGTTAGGAGGCTGGCGCGAGGCGGTAGAAGACAGGCACGTAGGTCTTAGTGTTAAATAACGTCTTCTCTCTTAAAAAGTGATTAAGCAATGAAAAAGCCCCAGTAATGGGGCTTTTATCGTTTTGACGCTTTACGTTTATTAGAAGTTAGATGTGTCTTGGAACAAACCTACTTTAAGATCTTTCGCGACGTAGATTTCTCTTCCATCTACTTCAACAGAACCATCCGCCATTCCCATGAAAAGCTTACGTTTGATAACACGCTTCATGGTGATTTTGTAAGTCACTTTTTTGGCAGTAGGCAGTATTTGGCCTGTGAATTTCACTTCGCCCACGCCAAGAGCACGACCTTTACCTGGCCCATCACACCAACCTAAGAAAAATCCAACCAGCTGCCACATGGCATCTAAACCCAAGCAACCAGGCATTACAGGGTCACCTGGGAAGTGACAATCGAAAAACCAAAGATCTGGCGTAATGTCTAACTCAGCAATTATTTCGCCTTTCCCATGTTCACCGCCATCTTCAGTAATAGAAACGACACGATCCATCATTAGCATGTTAGGGGCGGGTAATTGGCTGTTACCTGGGCCGAACATTTCACCGCGGCTGCATGCTAATAAATCTTCTTTGTTAAAACTATTTTTTCTGTCTGACATTCCCAACTCGTTGTTTTTTAAATTCGCGGTGCTAATTTAGCGAACACTTGTAAGCTAAACAACTCCGAACAGTCATTTTTCTAAATAAAAACGCGTGTTAAACTCGAATTACTAACGAGCTAGTGATTACTATGACAGAAAATACGAAAAACAGCACAATAAAAGAGAAGGCAAAAGCGAATGCTGATAAGCAGCGCCGATTTCGAGAACGTCAACGAGATGCAGGGAAAAAGCTTGTGAGAGGCTACGTTTCTCCAGAAGCCAAGCTTTGCTACGATGAAATTAGAGAGAAAACAGGATGGAGTGATAGTGAAGCCGTGTCTAACTCAGTACGTTTGATGTATGCCGCTTACAAATGTGGCCAAATTAAATTGCTTAATGAGTGGTTACGTAAAAACAACCGATAACCCATTTTTACTACGCTTAGCGCGGTTACACGTAACCAAAATGGGTATATTGGCTTCCCGTAGGCTACGCATAACTTGAAAAAGGGGCTAGTTAGTGGGCATGTTAACGTAACCAATAAAGGTGTTAATCTAGCCATTTCGCACAGAACTCACCTTTCGGATCGTAAATTTCGGTTTGCTTCTGCAAGTTAAATTGCCTGTTCTCTCGGGGGTCTGTACCTACGCCTGCCAGGTACAACCAATTCCCCCAATTGCTAGCCACATCATAATCCAACAACTGGCTTTCAAACCAAGCCGCGCCATAGCGCCAATCTTGCCTGAGTTCATTCACCAAACAACTTGCCACCAATTGTCGACCTCGATTAGATAAGTACCCCGTAGAAGCCAGTTGACGCATACACGCATCCACAATAGGGTATCCGGTTTGTCCGTTGCACCATCCGACAAATACTTGAGGGTCGTGACTAGTATTGGGTAATTTTGACTTGATACCTTCAAGCTGAAACCATTTTGACCCAAACTTTTGTTGAAGCCAGTAAAAATATTCACGCCAAAGCAACTCAAAATAAATCCAATAGGTTGAATCATTTTTAACTACGTTTTGTTCGTACTTTTTCACTTCTTGAATAACGTACCGCGCCGAGAGCGCACCAGTGGCTAACCAAGGCGATAATTTTGTACTATCGCGCCAATTATCTAACGCGTTTCGTGTTTCTTTATAGCTCGCAGCCACTTTCCATTCGAACAAATAACTGTTTAAGTGAGAGAGAGCCGCGTCTTCGCCTCCAACGAATGTACCTTCTGCTTGATTACGAGGAGGTCGACGGTTAAGCGTATATTGGCATTCTGCGTCTATATCTGGCGTATAAGACCTAGGCAATGCGGTTAACGTTGCCATAGGTTCACGCGGCTTTATTGCAGACTCAATTTTACGCTTAAAAGGGGTAAAGACATCCGGCATGGCTTCAAGATTAAAAGGGAGATCATCCTGATTAAACAGTGAACTAGATTCGCCAGTTACTATTTCGATATTGGGCAAAAAACGAGAAACCGCCTCGACTTCTCTGCGCTCGTTATAGCCACCGTGCTCGGTCACCCCAAAGTGAGTAAAGGCATTTGATGAGAGTAACGAGACCAGTAGTTCTGGTGTCTGGCCTTTTAAAGTCAAAATAGAGTGACCCAAAGTGCTCGCTTTTTCGTTTAATGCTTCTATTGTATCTATAAGAAAATTAAAACGGTGCTCACCAACGGGTTGAATACCGTAAGAATTTGGTATAAACCAGTTGTCATCAATTATGTAAAGCAGGGTCAATTCGTCTACCTGCTGACTAAGCGATGATAGCGCCACTTGGTCGTGAAAACGCAAGTCGTGGCGAAACCAAAACAGGCCTCTCGTAGGTGTTGTTGAATCACGTATCACATGATTATCCAGTAACATAGGGTTCCCTCCCTTATACCTTTTTTTGGGTAAACGGATCCTGCTTTCTGAGATTATCGTATCATACGTATGCGTAAATGTTTATATATTGTTCAATAAAAGGGCTAACCGTGACAGTGCCAGTGTCGATAATGTGGTTCAGACAGGACCTTAGAGTAAAAGATAACCCCGCGTTAAATGCAGCCTGTGATGAAGGAAAAATAATCCCGATTTACATTTACGATGACAATGCACCTGATGGTAGAGCATTGGGAGGCGCGAGTAATTGGTGGTTACATCATTCGTTGAATTCACTGAACGACAGATTGAATGGTCACCTAAAAGTATTTAAAGGCGATCCTAAAGCGCTTATCCCTGCATTAATGGAAGCCTATGAAGCGAAGGGAATCTATTGGAATCGCTGTTATGAGCCTTGGCAAATTAATCGAGATAAAGCGATAAAAAAGCAGCTTTTAGACAATGACTATGAGGCGCACAGCAGTAATGGTAGTTTGCTGTGGGAGCCGATGAAGGTGCTCAAAAAAGACGGCACGCCATACCGAGTTTTCACTCCATATTATAGAAAAGGTTGTTTGAACGTTGAGCCTCCACGCTATCCTCAAGCTCCGCCAGCACGAATTACATACGCCGATGTAGATGATAGTAAAATTACTAAGGCTAACCGCTCTTGCAATATAGACGATCTCAACTTACTTCCTTCGCTAGATTGGGACAGTGATTTTAAAAATCACTGGAAACCAGGTGAAGACGGGGCCGCTGACAATTTGCAATATTTTATCGAGCACGCTGCCCGCAAATATAAAGATGCCCGTGATATTCCGTCAATGAATGGGACTTCTCACCTGTCACCTCATCTGCATTTTGGCGAAGTGTCGCCTAATCAAGTCTGGTATGCCATTAAAGACAGGTTTGAAACCAGTGAAGATAAAAGCATAGATACTTATCTCAGTGAGTTGGGCTGGCGCGAGTTTAGCTATTACTTGCTTTACCATTTTCCAACCATACCGACCAAAAACTTTAATGACAAATTTGATAAGTTCAATTGGCGCAGTGATGCAAAATCGCTTAAAGCATGGCAAACAGGGCAAACTGGCATCCCTATTGTTGACGCGGGTATGCGAGAGCTGTGGCAAACCGGGTATATGCACAACCGTGTACGTATGATTGTAGGGTCGTTCTTGGTTAAAAACCTTCTTATTAGTTGGCAAGAAGGCGAACGTTGGTTTTGGGACTGCCTAGTAGACGCGGATTTAGCCAGTAATACTGCTGGGTGGCAGTGGGTAGCAGGCACAGGCGCTGACGCTGCACCCTATTTCAGAATTTTTAACCCGTTATTACAGGGAGAAAAATTTGATAAACAAGGAAAGTACGTCAGGAAGTACTGCCCTGAACTTGCCGACCTTCCTGATAAGTACATACATAAACCTTGGGATGCGCCGCCGGTCATCGCTAAAGATGCTGGAGTGCATTTAGGAGATACCTATCCTAAACCTATCGTAGATTTAAAAGCATCAAGACAGCGTGCTTTAGATGCCTTTCAGGCTTTAAAAGAGTAGGGTACCCATGGCGTCTTTAATACTTATTTTAGGTGATCAGCTTACTTACAATCTGCCAGTTTTAGAAAACGCAAATAAAGCGAAAGATACCGTACTTATGGCAGAAGTACGTGAGGAAGCTACTTACGTAAAGCATCACAAAAAGAAAATTGTTTTCCTCTTTAGTGCCATGCGACATTTCGCTAAAGCGTTAAAGGAAGATAATTTTAACGTCAACTATATTGAATATAACGATGAGGCAAACCAAGGCAGTTTGCTCGAACAGGTAAAACATACGCTTGCGAGCGGCGAGTTTGATAATGTTAAAGTGACATCACCTGGCGAATATCGTTTGCTAAAAAGCATGCAGCAGTGGGAGCAAACCTTAGGTGTGCCTGTCAGCATTATCAATGACGCTCGTTTTCTAGCCAGCCCCAAAGAATTTAGTGACTGGGCACATGATAGGAAACAATTGCGTATGGAATTTTTCTACCGAGAGATGCGAAGAAAACATGGCATCTTGATGGAAGATAAAAACCCTATTAGTGGGAAGTGGAATTACGACGCGCAAAACCGAGAGCCCATGCCGGCGGGTTCTAATGTGCCGACCCACGCGCAATTCAAGATAGACGCTATTACCCAAGACGTTATTGATTTAGTTGAACAGGAGTTTAGCGATCATTTTGGTGACATTAGCCCATTTCACTTTGCCGTTACCCGCGACGATGCGCTAACCGTGCTAAGCGAATTCATAGAAGAACGGTTACCCCATTTTGGCCAATACCAAGATGCCATGGTTGAAGGCAAACCTTGGTTATATCACTCCCATATCGCGTTTTATTTAAATTGTGGTTTGCTTAGCCCGAGAGAAGCCATTGATGCTGCGGAATCGGCTTATTACGCAGGCACTGCGCCGCTTAACTCGGTTGAAGGTTTTATTCGGCAAATACTGGGGTGGCGGGAATTTGTTAGAGGGTTTTATTGGCACTTTATGCCAGGCCTTAAAAGCGATAATTATTTTAATAATAATCGCTCACTCCCCGATTTCTTTTGGAATGGCCAAACCAATATGAATTGCATGCGCCAATGCATTAAAGAAACACAAGCAAACGCATATGCTCATCATATACAGCGATTAATGGTGCTGGGGAATTTCTGTCTTTTAACGGGGTTGTCACCCGAAGAAGTTCAACAATGGTACTTGCTGGTTTATGCAGATGCGTATGAATGGGTAGAACTACCAAATGTAGCAGGCATGATCTTATACAGTGATGGCGGTCAACTCGCGAGCAAACCTTATGTCGCAAGTGGTAGCTATATTAATAAAATGTCGAACTACTGCAAAAACTGCGGTTATCAAGTTAGTAAAAAAACAGGTCCTAAGGCTTGCCCTTTCAATTACTTATACTGGCATTTTATTGATAAGCATAAAGAAAAGCTAAGCGGTAATCCAAGAATGGCAATGATGTATAAAACGTATGGCCGAATGAAAGATGAAAATATCGATGCAATGAAAGACAGCGCGACAATTTTTTTAACCAAATTATCTGAAAATGAAGAAGTCTGATTTACCAAGCAAAATGTGCCCCGTGTGCAACAGACCATTCACTTGGCGTAAGAAATGGGAGAAGAATTGGGATAACGTAGTGTATTGTTCTAAACGTTGTGCCGGAAACAAACGTATGAAATAGAAACTTCTTACTATAATTATAATAAAAGAAAGGACACGAATTAATGGATGCGCCTATTTCAGTAGATAGATTTCGTTTTTTACTTTTTAGCTTCAAGGAAAAACTGTGGGTAAAGCCTTTATCACTATGCGTATTGTCTATCGCTGCGGTGTTCGCCTCAAAACTGGCAGACGGCACCGCACTCGCTGAACATCTACCTAAAGTCGATCAATCCTCAGTAGAAACACTGCTATCCATTATGGCATCGAGCATGCTGGTCATAGCGACTTTCTCGGCAGGCACTATGGTAAGTGCCTATGCATCTGCTAGCAGGTCATCGACGCCACGTTCGGTAAGTTTAATCATATCAGACGATGCCTCACAAAATGCGCTGTCTACTTTTGTCGGTGCGTTCATCTTTAGCGTAGTCGCCATTACGGCATCAAGTAACAACTTCTTCAAAGACACTGGAATATTTCTTCTTTTTTGTCTTACCTGTTTAGTATTTGCGATCGTCATTCTTACATTTATCCGCTGGGTAGACAGTGTCGCGAGACTCGGCCGTGTGGGGTCAACAGTACAAAAAGTTGAGGCTGCAGCGATGCGCGCCATTAATCATCGGCTATCGACGCCAAGGCTCGGCGGTAAGCAGCAGCCGAACTCTGTGAAAGAGCAGGGCGGTGATCTCTCAAAATACCAAACCCTAACAACTGATAGTATTGGCTATGTACAAATGGTCGATATGGCAAAAGTACAAGCGTGGGCGGAAGAACGAGACACCCAAGTACACATAGCAATGTTACCTGGGCAATTTTGCACTCCAGATAAACCGCTGTGCTACATCGAGCGTTTTAAACCGAAAAAATCTGAAGATGACATCAGCAGTAAAGAGAGTGAAAAAAGCAGTGATAAAAGTGATGAGTCAGCATTGCTTTCAGCATTTCAAATTGGCAGCGAAAGGTCATTTGAAGCAGACCCAAGATATGGATTGGTCGTGCTATCAGAAATAGCTTCTCGCGCGCTTTCGCCATCGGTAAACGACCCAGGTACCGCCATTAGTATTCTTGGCAGTTATGCACGTTTGTTTATTCTGTGGGCGCAAAAAGAAAAGAACGTCGCATCAGATGATATAAAATACGATAAGGTGACCGTACCTGACATGAGTACGGCTGATATGTTTGATGACGCATTCACCGGTTTAGCGCGAGATGGTGCATCCATGATTGAAGTCTCTATAAGAATACAAAAGACGTTGGATGCCATTGCTAAAACAAGCAATGATGATATTTGTAAAGCTGCGACTAAACATGCCAAAGAAGCTTATAAACGCAGTATGAATGCGTTAATTCATGACGGCGATAAAGAAATGTTAAGTTCAGCAGTGAATAGCTTAAACAATAAAAAAAGCTAAGCCCTAGATTATTTAATTTACTGAATTTATGAATACAGCAATGTTCTATTAAAACCAAATAATAGATTTAAATACGCGGATTATAAGTAGGTTGAGGTAACGTCTAGTGAGCACAATAGAAAGTAATGATATAAAACAACATGTAGAAAATGTTATAGCGTTTCCTACATGTTTAACAGAAGTAAGAAAAGTTATTGCTACGTATATTACTAGCAAGCTAGTTGGCTGCTCGCAATCTTTAATAGATACCGCAATAGAAAACAGCGTTAATCATTACAAGCAATTTGTACACAACGCGAATATTACTGAAAGTGTTAAAGTATCTTTATCAGAAGAAGATGTGGCTTTATTAAATAAAAGCCTGACTAAGATACAAAGAGAAAACCGCAAGCAGTTGTTAAGAATGTTAGAACGCATAATTATATTAGAAATTGAAAATGCGGCTTTGAAAAACTAAGACCAGAAAGCGGGCAGCTTATCACCAATAACTTAAACGCTAATTTAAATATTCTCACTTAACACTCGTTACCACACAAAATAGTAAATCTAATCATTATCTAGAATTTCTTTTCGATTCTTTCTACGAAACTATGACCTTAATTCTGATCGAAACTTTCATTAGATAGCAGTCAATTGCGATGCGCCTGTACGCGAAATCTTGCTATGGATACCACGCTAAACATCTCAGATTTTAATCTCACGCACGTTATAAAAACACACCTCATAACCACGCAATAGCTGCAAACGCAAAAAAAGTGTGTAAGTCATCACGCACGACAAAGCTACCGAGAAGGCTGGAATCAACCACCCTAAACCCTCACACACTTAATTGCGCATAATGTATATTATGTTAAATAAGATATTGATATCTATGTAGGTAGGCGCGTTCATGTGTCGATGCATTCCCAACTCTCTATCCCGCTGTGGCCAGTACTAAGACTGTTCCCTGTCCTAGGTTTAGGTGTGTTTTACCGATATGTTTAAATTTATTTGGCTGAAATGGAAACTACTTTCTAAAGGACAATCTTAAGGAAAATGATTAGAAGCTTACCGTGGATTATGTACTTACTATTGAATTTGCAGCGTGGCGAACATTATTAATAATTTATGGCGGCTTTATAAATACGTTACGTATGGTTATTACTAACGACGCTTTATTAAGCGTGTTGAGTATTTTTATATGGAAACAAATTAGTCAGTTATTTTATTTATGTGCTTGTGTGTCTCAACGAGACCTTATCGTGTTTATGCATCAATGATAATGTCAGGGTTATTATTAGTAATTAGATTTGTTTAACAACACGATATTCATATTTGAGCTGCATCTAATTTAACGCGGTGATTATCTAGTACTTCTTATTTACTTTTATTCCCGAGGATAAGACACCTAACCTTTTTATAATTTAAATTTTATACTTTGTCTGTTGCATCAATTTTTATTGTGTCTTTTAGAGAGGATCTTTTATGCCTAAAAACAACGTATACAGGCTGTAAGGTGTTTATTGATAAGTGATGCTAGTTGAATATACGCTTAACCTAGTACTGAATATGTTAATTGTTGGGAGTAATATTAGGCCCAGTAAAGTTGAAACTTGAGTAATCTTAACGCGCTCCTACATGAAATCTAAGCGCATAATAGAGGTATATACCGCTAAATTTCACGTAGCGCACGTTTAATAAATAGCCGATTATAAAAGAAAATGTGGTTATTACCATTACAGCTGTATATAACAACAGTGTAAGTGTGTAGAATCGGGGTAATATAGGGCTACTTCAGTAATTTCACGCATGATAACTGTAATTATCATGCATGAAATTACTTAGCCAAATTGTCGTGAAAACAATGAGTTAGTTAGATGTCGTCTATATTCAAACCTGGTTCAAATACACAACTGTCTATTGTCGATGGTGACAGTACCAATACAGAACGAGCTGAATATGTTGATGCGTATTTTCGTGACATATTTACAAAGCTACCTCGCAATACCCAACGCGCTTATATCAGTGACTTTAACGACTTCGCCATTTTCTGCCAGTCAGAACGTATCGACAGTTTTAGTGATGATTTCTCTCATAACGAATACGCAATTAAACGCTATGTAGAAGAACTGTGTAAGTCTCCCCTCGCCTACAGAACTATCAAACGCCGCCTATCAGCGCTGAGTAAATTTTTAGGCATTGCGAAACTTCCGAATCCTATCATCCAATCGGTGTATCTGCGGGACTTCGTTCGTTTGTCACTTATTGAAAATTGTAAGTTCCAACTTAGTCATAACCAAGCCGTTCCGCTTACTATCGATTTATTGGACGAAATAAACAATAAAATTATTCCAGACACATTGTTAGAAATGCGAGATTTAACGATTATGAACTTAATGTTCGATGCACTCTTACGCGCTGATGAGCTAGTACGTGTATGTGCTGAGCATATTAGTAGACGCAATAATGCATTGCTAGTTGTTACATCAAAGTCTGATCAAAGCGGCAAGGGTTCACATCGATTTATCTCTACTAGTACTATCAACATGGTTGATGAATATATTGCAGAGGCTAACTTTGATGCTAAGACGCAGAGCGAAAGACTAATTGATGATCCTCGCCGTTTAAACAAAGGTATTCTTTTTCGCCGTGTTTCAAACCGCGGGCATGCGCTGCTGCCTTATAACGAACAGCCAAATACACATCAACATTCACCATTATATGAATCTTCAATTCTCGATTATTCGAGTGTTTATCGAATATGGAAACGAGTTGCTGCCCGTGCAGGAATAAAAGAAAACATTACGCCTCATAGTGGCAGAGTTGGTGGCGCAGTTTCACTTGCAGAAAATGGTGCTACCTTGCCCGAACTCCAATTGGCCGGCGGCTGGCAGTCCCCTGAAATGCCTGGTCACTATACTCAACAAGCTAATGTGAAACGAGGCGGTATGGCTAAGTTATCAGAAAAATTTAAACGTTAATTTTAGGTTTTATTCAACTGCCCGTGCTCGATATTGGATTTACCTCGTTATTTGTCCTAATTGTGTAATTCTTTGGGATAGAACACTAATCGCATATCTTATTGATATTACTAGTGTTAACCCATTCACAAAGTTACGCGTAACTATTTATGCTGATCGTTCCCGTCTTTCCCCTTCTCTTTTCCAAATCTTTCACTTCTTTTCCCGTGTTTGCTATCAAATTTGAACCCAATTATGGAATGGGTTCGTATCAACTAGCATAGGTATTAAAAAAGGAAATGTTATGTCTAATGGTATTAACCCGTCACACGGTAAAACAATTGCAGAGCTCGTCATTCCATCTAAAACGTGGTCACTTCATCCGGAAAAGAAACCAGCATTTACTTCAATTGATGAAGCCATTGACTACTTTGCTGACAACAATGAGCCGCTTTATATCAAAGTGCCATTTGTCGATGAGGAAGATAATGTACTCGTTCATGTGAATTCTAGCGGCGAGGATGTGGTGTTCACTATTTCCGATTTAAATCACGGCGGTGAAAGTCGTGTTGATGCATCACATCTAAAGAATTTAAGTAGTACTGTGGTGGAGTTAATCGAGCAATGTTACGACGAAAAGAAAAGCCCAGAAACCATGTGAAAATCTATGTAGTATAATAATCATTTGGTGGGGATTTGTTTCTAACTCTGTGAACGTTGCTTTCACGGTTTGCTACAGTAAGATAATCCCCCATGTTACCAACACGAGTATCAAACTGATAAATACCGCCGCCGATCCAATATCTTTGGCCTTCCCTATCAGTTCGTGCATATCAGTACTCACGTGGTCTGATAGTTTTTCTACGGCAGTGTTAAGTAGTTCGGTGATTAGTACGACAAACAGTGAGAAGAGTAACAACACTCTTTCGCTGTTTGTTACTTCAAGCATGAACACAATGGGAAGTAATACTGCCATTGCTACAACTTCTTGCCTAACCGCGGCTTCGCTGGAAAATGCCGCTTTTATTCCTCTATAAGAGTAGATAGTAGCAAAATATAAACGAGTAAAACCTGAGCGCTTTGGTGGCATAACGTTACAGTGTTTAGTCATAATTCCTAGACACTAACTTATTTAAATGACAGATATGTTATCAGTCGTTCAGCACTGGTATCAATGTCATTCACGATGCCAGTGTTTAGATTTTTACCGCTAACACATCTCTTTTCACACCGTGCAGTACAGCATTCGCCGTAGATCCTAGAAGAAGCCGAAGCCCACTTTGTCCGTGTGTGCCTATCACAATCAGATCGGCGTTTAACTTTTCAGCTAAGTGATGTATTTCATCCGCAGGTGAACCAATTTCTACGTTTACGTTACTATCTGGAATATTGTTGATTGCTGCAATGTCTTTCAATTTTGTCATTGCTTGTTCTTGCACGTCTTGTGAATAGTCACGTTCCAAAAACAGTCCGTATGGCTCAACGTTAGTCTGTGGAAATGCCACATAAAGTAAATGAACGTTTTTTGGCTCTGATGCTACCCGCATGGCTTTCGCTAAAATTTGCGAATAGTCTGAAAACACATCTATAGGTACTAAAACAGTATTGTAATCGTCCATTAGTTCATTCCATTAACGGGAGTGGATAATCACAATATAGTTAACTTCTCTTCACATTTCTTTGATTGAAATCAATTCGCCGTTCTAGATTTTCACCATAATGAAATTTCAGAATAATAAAGTTGGAGTCGTGAACATGGCAAAACTTACTACTGCATTACCATTAATCGCGTTGTTATTGGCGGGATGCGATTTAGGACCAGACTCGCCTCGGGGGTTTAGCTTACCTGAGGGAAATGCAGACGCTGGTAAAGTGGCATTCCAGAAGTATCACTGTACAGACTGTCACCAAATAGAAGGCATAACGATGCCACAAGATCATGCTTATCTAGTGCCTAAACCAATCCCTCTAGGGGGAAGCAGCGGCAGGATCACAACCTACGGAGAACTGGTCACCAGCGTGATAAATCCCTCACATAAGTTAACGCGTAGGCAGCCTGTTAGTATGACTTCCGTAGATGGAGAGTCTCGCATGCGTAATATGAACAATGTACTTACTGTTCAGGAACTCATTGATTTAGTTGCTTATTTACAACCTAAATATAAAGTCGTCCCCTATCGAACTTCTGAGTATCGTTTGTATCAATTACGCATGCCAGAACAAGATGCTCAAAGTGGAAATTAAGACACTGATTTCGTTTCTTCTTCTATTTCAGCCAATAAGCTGCACGGCATAAAGCTATCAGAATTAGCTTCTTTGACGTGCAGCTTGAATCGCTCTGGAATATCATCACCTAACAGTGTACCGGTTTTCACTAGTGGAAAAATCTCGTCGTAACGTGCGATACTTGCTTGGTCTACCCGTCTAAATATATGCGTGCGGTTTAATTCTGTTGTACTTACATGGCCGGTTGAAGACAGCATATCCATTAACGCATGCAGCGTCTTTTTGTGAAAGCGATACACTCGCTCAGATTTGTCCGTTACATCTAGCCCTTTCGCCAGCTTTGGATCTTGCGTTGCAACGCCGGTTGGACATTTATTAGTGTTACACGAAAGCGACTGCACACAACCAAGCGCTAGCATCATACCTCGTGCACTATTACAAATATCTGCGCCCAAACTTAAGTTTTTAACAAGTTGAAATGCTGAAATAATTTTACCTGAGGCAATAATTTTAACTTGTTTTCTTAAGTCGAAACCAATCAAACAATCGTCTACAAATGCCAGTGCTTCTCTAAGCGGGAATCCAATTGAGTTTGTGTATTCCAACGGGGCGGCGCCTGTACCACCCTCACCGCCATCTACGGTAATAAAATCGGGTGTAATACCGGTTTCTACCATGGCTTTACACATGGCAATAAATTCACTTTTTCTACCTAACGCGAGTTTAATCCCAATAGGCTTGCCGCCACTTAGATCGCGTAGCTTTTGTATATAATCAATCATCTCTAACGGCGTAGAAAAAGCGCTATGACGAGGCGGTGAATCTACTTGAGTACCTGGCTCTACGCCTCTAATTTTCGCTATTTCGGGTGTATTTTTATAAGCCGGTAATATACCGCCATGGCCGGGTTTAGCGCCTTGGCTTAACTTTATTTCAATCATTTTAACTTGCGGCAAACATGCTTTTTCTTTAAACAGGTCGGCATCAAACTTCCCGTCTTTGGTTCGGCACCCAAAATAGCCAGTACCAATTTGCCAAACAATGTCACCACCGTTTTCTTCGTGATAAGGCGTTAACCCACCTTCCCCAGTGTTATGGAAAAAGTTCCCCTTCTTTGCGCCCTTGTTAAGCGCCAGAATGGCATTTTTAGACAAGCTACCAAAGCTCATCGCACTGATATTTAGAATACTTGCAAGATAAGGTTGCTTACAGTCTTTTCCACCAATTGTTACCCTTGGATCGTGGTTCATTTCATCAATATCACGGGCCGATAATGAATGCCCTATCCATTCATAACCATCGTCGTAAGTATTTAATTGGGTGCCAAAAGGAATTGTTTCTCTGCTGTTTTTAGCTCGTTGGTACACAATAGAGCGAAACATACGTGAAATAGGTGCGCCGCCAGTATCTGATTCTAAAACATACTGCTGTATAAAGGGCCGCAGTGTTTCAACGGTCCAGCGAGTTCTTCCAATTAATGGGAAGTTTTTTAGAATCGAATGTTTGTTCTGGACTGTGTCGACGATTGCTAAAACGAGTAACATCACGGTTAATAATAGAAACCACCACGCTGGATGCCAGTAAAAACCTACCAGTAGGTTAAAAATAAATAATGCCGTTAAGGCTCCTAAGATTTGATTTCGCATAGCTACTCCATGTGTGATTATCAGTTTTTACTGTTCCAACACAATTTTGGGTTTTATTAAGCGGCATGTTTACGTATTACTATATCTTTAATTGCTAAAACCTACAGTGATATAAACGCAACATAATGGTATCTATCTTTTCCCATTCGCTCGTGTTTCATTACATGCTAATCTAAACACTTCTATATACATCAGCGTGTTGAGCATTTTGTGTGATCGCCGCGCTAACTAATGTAAGAATGTGAGGTAGAAATGTCATGGCTTAAACGGACTACAGACATTTCTATTGGTACTAATTAATCGAAATGGTGAAAGGTAATTCATGGAGTATGCATTTCTTCTGTTCGCATTTGTTTGCGGTTTAACGGTTAAACTTATTGGGATCCCCCCGTTAGTAGGTTACTTAGTCGCGGGCTTTTTACTCAACTTTTCAGGCTACACGCTCACTGATGATCTTACCAAGATAGCCAACTTAGGTATTACCATCATGTTGTTCACTATTGGTTTAAAGTTAAACATTCGCGACTTAAGTAAACGCGAAGTATGGGCCGGTAGTATTACCCACACCCTCATCTGGGTGGGCATCGTGACTTGCGGTGTATATGGCATTGCTGCTGTAGCCAGCCAGTATATAGAAGGGCTAACGTGGCAAAGCGCTACGCTGATTGCTTTTGCGTTAAGCTTCAGCAGTACGGTTTGTGTTATTAAGGTGCTAGAAGAAAGCGGTGAAAGTAAAACCCGTCATGGCCGACTTGCCATTGGTATTTTGGTTATGCAGGATGTGTTTGCTGTTATATTTTTAGTGGCTGCCACAGGCAAACTCCCTTCGGTGTGGGCACTTGGGTTGTTGGCACTTATTCCCGCGATGCCGCTTATTAACCGTGTTATCAATAAGTCAGGTCACGGAGAGTTACTCCCTCTTACTGGGTTCATTCTTGCCTTAGGCGGCTATCACCTATTCGAGCTGGTGAATATCAAAGGCGATCTAGGTGCTCTGATATTTGGCATTATGTTAGCGCAACATGAAAAGGCCAGTGAGCTTGCTAAATCGTTGCTTAGTTTCAAAGACTTATTCTTGATAGGCTTCTTCCTTACCATCGGGCTGACCGCGCTTCCTGATTTCAATATGATTATTATCGCGTTGGTATTCTGTTTGTTTATCCCTATAAAGGCCACCCTATTCTTTGGCTTATTTACGTCACTTCGATTACGAGGCCGAACGTCTTACTTAAGCAGCCTAGTGCTGTCTAATTTTAGTGAGTTTGGACTTATTGTAGGCGCGCTTGCGGTATCTCTGGGTTTATTGGCTGAAAGCTGGTTAGTAGTGATTGCACTTTCATTGTCAGTCTCTTTCGTTATTACTAGTGTGCTGTATCGCACCTCGCATTCTCAATATCATAAATATAAAGACACGATTAAACGTTTCGAAAAAAACCGCCGGCTTAAAGAAGACATTTACCCTGCTTTGCACAAAGCTGAGTTTTTAGTATTGGGAATGGGACGGGTTGGGCAAGGTGCGTTTAATGCGCTGTCTAAACTTGCCGAGGTGAGTGTATGGGGTATGGACGCCGATAGAGTGAAAGTAAAGCAGATGGCCAGCGAAGGCTTAAACGTTATTTGCGGTGATGGTGAAGATGTAGACTTGTGGGACAACCTAGAACTTAAAAATGTTCACTTAATTTTATTAGCGCTGCCTTCTATACAAGATGCAATCAATATCACCCGTCAGCTTAGAAACGCGGGTTATACCGGTAAAGTAGCAGCGATCGCACGGTATGAAGATGAAGTTAATCATTTGCTAGAACAAGGCGTTGATAAAGTATTTAACTTTTTCACCGAGGCGGGTTTAGGTTTTGCCGAAGAAAGTTTAGCCTATGCAAATACGCAACAAAAATAGTCGACTATTCTTAATGCAAACAAAGGATGAAGTGATAACCATTTCTATTTGTATGCCATTGTTTTTACAGTAATTTTTTGACATTTACGTATTTTCACTCTACACTAGCGTCATATTGATAATTAAGGTTTTTATTATGCAAGGTGACAAACAAGTCGTCGCGAAGCTGAATGATGTACTCACCAGTGAGTTAACGTCTATAAATCAGTACTTTCTGCATGCACGTATGTTCAAGAATTGGGGCTTACAAGAGCTCAATGAAAAGAACTACAAAAAGTCGATTAAAGACATGAAGCAAGCAGATGAGTTGATTGAGCGCATTCTATTTTTAGAAGGGTTACCTAATCTTCAAGCGTTGGGCAAACTTTACATTGGTGAAGATACTGAGGAAATGCTGAGCTGCGATGCCAGGTTCCAAAAAGAGCAGCTACCACTGTTACGTGAAACTATCGCGCTGTGCGAAGAGAAGCAGGATTACGTTACGCGCGACATCCTAGAATCAATTTTAGAGTACGAAGAAGATCATTTAGATTGGATTGAAACTCAAGAATATCAAATTGGCGCTATGGGTATTGAAAACTACCTTCAGGCTCAAGTAATGGGAGATGACTAATGAAAGGTAATCAAACCATCATTAAAGGTCTAAACGAGCTACTTTCTTACGAATTGGCCGCTATGGATCAATACTTCATTCATTCTCAAATGTATTTAGATTGGGGGCTCACTAAACTTTATGAGCGTATCGATCACGAATTTGACGATGAGCGTGGCCACGCCACTAAACTTATCGAGCGTATGCTGTTTTTAGAAGGCGTACCAGACATGGTCACGCGAACTGGCTTTAAAGTAGGTTCAGATGTACCTGAAATGCTTGAGAGCGACCTTCGTGTTGAATATGAAGTAGATGCAAAACTTAAAGAAGTCATCGCGCTATGTGAATCTGAAAAAGACTACGTAACACGTGACATCTTAGTTGTACTGCTTGACGATACCGAGCGCGATCACGCCCATTGGTTAGAGCAACAACTTGGCTTAGTGAAACGCCTTGGCTTGTCTAACTACTTGCAGTCTCAAATGTAATTAATACTACATTGTCGTTTCGAAGTTCAGGTAGCTTGGTGCTGCCTGACCTTCTATATTTAACCGCAATTGCCATTTCATTTTTTCTTCGTTACAGCTTCCCAACATAAACCAACCTGACCATTCGCCATTGTGTTTATTTTCAAGCAGCACGGGCACTTTACCCATGTACATGTTCACGCCCTCTATCCAAGCACTTTCTATCTTTGTGCCTACAGGTAAATCGAGTACTAAGGTAATAGAGGTTTCAGGTTCTACTTTCTCTGAAAATTCCGCGTAAGCATGCCTGCCATGTATTAAAAATTCACAGTGCTCGTTGACAAATGTACAGCTCTCTCCTATTTCCTTTATGGAGCCCGAAGAAGGCGTAGCGGACATTTGGTATTGATGCACTGCAAATACACATACTGCAACGAGAAAAATGCAAAGCGGGGTAAGCCACCTTTGTGAATAAAATGATCTCTTTTTGTTACTGTTATTTAGCATTTCTTAAATTTTGTATATTTCTTCATTGATGGAGATCAAGCTCAGGTAGTTTATGGTATCTTTTTGTAATTAAAAACCTTATCATCCGCGTACCAACTGGCTTGGAGACTATAATTATTACTCTTTCCGAGCTCGGTGTGAAGCGTTATTCCGTTGCTTTCGCATGTCTAGACCGTACTTGAACGGCTGTTGGAGACCATAGTTCATTTGAAGTGGAAGATTCATTAAAATGAGTGAAATAAGCCAAGCACAACCTGACTACAATTATAAAGTAGTTAGGCAATTTACCATTATGACCATAGTCTGGGGTATCATTGGTATGGGCCTAGGGGTATTTATTGCCGCGCAATTATTTGCACCTATGCTTAACTTTGACACACCATGGCTAACGTTTTCGCGTCTGCGTCCTTTGCACACCAATGCCGTTATTTTTGCCTTCGGCGGCTGTGCGTTGTTCGCAACGTCATACTACATCGTTCAGCGTACCTCTCAGGTTAGACTGTTCAGTGACAAACTTGCTGCATTTACGTTTTGGGGCTGGCAAGCCGTTATCGTATTGGCAGTAGTTTCTCTACCTTTAGGTTTAACCAGCTCGAAAGAATACGCTGAACTAGAATGGCCAATCGATATATTGATTACGCTAGTCTGGCTCGCTTATATCATTAACTTCTTCGGAACCCTAGTTATCCGAAAAGTGTCGCATATTTATGTTGCGAACTGGTTCTTAGGGGCGTTCATGCTTACCGTTGCTGTATTGCACATTGGTAATAGCATGGCCATTCCGGTGTCTTTCACTAAGTCTTATTCATTGTATGCAGGCGCAGTAGACGCCATGATGCAGTGGTGGTACGGCCATAACGCAGTAGGTTTCTTCCTAACTGCTGGCTTCTTGGGCATGATGTATTACTTCGTTCCTAAGCAAGCAGGTCGCCCAGTTTACTCGTACAGATTATCTATTGTTCACTTTTGGGCATTGATTTCATTGTACATTTGGGCTGGTCCTCACCACTTACATTATACTGCCCTACCCGATTGGACACAGTCGCTAGGTATGGTGATGTCTATCATTCTATTCGTTCCTTCTTGGGGCGGAATGATAAACGGTATAATGACGCTATCTGGTGCATGGCATAAATTGCGTACTGACCCTGTATTACGTTTCTTAATTGTTTCATTGTCTTTCTACGGTATGTCTACCTTCGAAGGCCCAATGATGGCAATTAAAACAGTTAACGCACTGTCTCACTACACAGACTGGACTATCGGCCACGTACACTCAGGTGCACTAGGTTGGGTAGCCATGGTATCAATTGGTTCTATTTACCACTTAATACCTATCCTGTTTGGTCAGCCAGCGATGTACAGCACACGTCTTGTTAATGTTCACTTCTGGTTAGCAACAATTGGTGTGGTGCTATATATCGTAGCAATGTGGATGTCAGGTGTTCTTCAAGGGCTAATGTGGCGTGCAGTAAATGCTGACGGTACATTAACGTATAGCTTTGTCGAATCGCTTGAAGCGTCTAAACCTTTCTATGTGGTTCGTTTCATTGGTGGTTGTTTCGTGGTTACTGGCATGCTTATTATGGCCTACAACACATGGAAAACCGTTCGTGCCCCTAAAGGTAGTATCGCTGCTGATGTTACAACTCAGCCAGCGTAATAAGGAGACGACATAATGAAAAATCCACATGAGTTAATTGAAAAAAATGTCGGCCTGTTAACCGTGCTAATCCTTGTTGCGATTAGCTTCGGTGCCATGGTTCAAATTACGCCGCTGATGTTTCAGCAGCAAACAATGGAACCGGTAACAGGCTTACGTCCTTATACAGCATTAGAATTAGAAGGCCGTGACATCTATATCCGTGAAGGATGTGTTGGTTGTCACAGTCAGATGATTCGTCCGTTCCGTGCCGAAACAGAACGTTACGGTCACTACAGTGTTGCTGGTGAGTCAGTATGGGAACACCCTTTCCTTTGGGGTTCTAAGCGTACTGGTCCTGACCTAGCACGTGTTGGTGGGCGTTACAGTGATGAATGGCATCGTGTTCACCTGCTTAATCCGCGTAACGTGGTACCTGAGTCGAATATGCCTGGTTTCCCATGGCTTGCAGAAAACAAACTTGACGGTAAGTTAACCGCCAAGAAGATGGAAGTTTTCCAAGGCTTTGGCGTACCGTATACCGACGAAGATGTCGCGGGAGCACAAGCGGCAGTACAGGGTAAATCTGAAATGGAAGCCCTTATTGCATACCTACAATCTCTTGGCACACATTTGAAATAATATGGATCAAGGAATAGTAGGTAGCATTTTTACTGTCATCGTCTTTGTTAGTTTCATTGGCATAGTTTGGTGGGCTTTTAGTAGCCGCAACAAGCAAAAGTTTGATGAAGCGGCGAATTTGCCTTTCGCAGACGAAGACAAAGAAAAATCAAAAGAAGATTAGCAGGAGTCTCGAACTTATGAGTATGTTTTGGACAATATGGATTTCAGTGATAACCCTAGGGTTAATCATTGGTTGCTATTTCCTTCTGCGCTGGTGTTTGTCTAACCAAACAGGCGTGCCAGAAGGAGAATCAATGGGGCATGAATTTGACGGCATCGAGGAGTTGAATAACCAACTTCCTCGTTGGTGGACAATCATGTTCTACATGACAATCATTTGGGGTTTTATCTATCTTGCCCTTTATCCTGGATTGGGTTCATACGAAGGCTTATTTGGCTGGAAGAGCTCAAACCAAGGCATATTGACGCTTGAAGAATCGGCGCAAGCGCGTATCGATGCAAAAGAGCAAGGCAAGTTTGTAGAGTACGATCGTGAGTTGGATTATGCAGCTGAAAAGTTCGACCCAATTTTCGAAGCGTATGCGCAAATTCCTGTTGAGGAGCTAGCGAACGACCCTGAAGCGAATAAAGTAGGACAGCGTTTGTTTATGCAAAACTGTTCTCAGTGTCACGGTTCTGATGCTCGCGGGCAAAACGGTGGTTTCCCTAACCTTACTGATAACGATTGGTTATATGGTGGTTCGGGTGCAAAAATTGTTGAAACCCTAACGTTAGGCCGTAAAGCCGCTATGCCAGCATGGATAGATGTTATGGGTGAGCAAGGCATCGAAGAAGTGGTTGAATATGCATTAAGCCTAAGCGGCCGTGATGTTGACCAGCAACTTGCTGATGCAGGTAAAGTTCGCTTTGCTGCATGTGCTGCCTGTCATGGTATGGACGGTAAAGGTAACCAAGCACTTGGTGCGCCTAACCTGACTGACAACATTTGGTTATATGGCGGAAGCCATCGTGCGGTTACTGAAACACTAACCTACGGCCGAAATGGTGTTATGCCTTCATTCAAGAAAACCTTGGGTGATGACAAAATCCACGTTGTTGCATCGTACGTTTATAGTCTTTCTAACGACTAAATTCGTATAACCAACAATAATGCTAAAAAGCCTCGTTATCACGGGGCTTTTTTTATGAGAAAATACACATCTTCAACTGGATGCCTTATTTTTCCTATCGCGCCGGTTTTCCTGTAGTAAACGAGTTGATGTAATTAATGAATACACCCTGGTATAAACAATTTTGGCCCTGGTTCCTTATTGCTGTTCCCCTAATTACATTAGTAATGGGTGGCGTGTTATTGAAATTGGCTATTTCAACCGAAGACAGCTTAGTAGTAGACGATTATTACAAAGAAGGTAAAGCCATTAATGCCCGGCTAGATAAAGAAGCCATCGCGAAACGCAAAAACATAACAACAGAGTTAACCATTACTGATGGCAGTATTGCAGTAAAATTCCATTCAGGTATTCCTCAAGAAGGAAACGCCCTTAAATTGAATTTTTATCATGTGACCATCGAAGAGCGTGATGCAAGTGTATTATTAAGTCGTGATGCTAATGGTATTTACCGTGGTTTTGTCGAAAAGGACTTAACCGGTAAATGGCAAGTCTCGCTTTCTCCTGTAGACGACAGTTGGAAAGTACAAAATACGTTGCAACTTCCCTACTCTGGCGCCATCAAGTTTAATCCGTAATGAGCGAAAACCTTTGTTACCATTGCGCGTTACCTAACGATGCAACACACAAATATGAAGCAGTAATATTAGGGGAAACCAGGCAGCTCTGCTGCCCTGGTTGCCAAGCTGTTGCTCAAGCCATCGTTGATAATGGCTTAGAAGATTATTATCAGTTTCGTACTGAGCCAGCCCAAAAGTCAGACGATGGTATCTTAGAAAGCCTTTCTGCGCTTAACGTTTATGACGACCCAGCCCTTCAAGAAGAGTTTGTTTTTGACGAAGGACAGCACAAGCAAATACAGCTAACCCTTGAAGGCATAACGTGTGCAGCGTGCGGTTGGCTGATTGAAAAGCAGCTTTCAAAAGTATCAGGTATTGCGCAAGTCGCCGTAAACGTTCAAGAGCGTCGCGCACTAATAACCTGGGAACCCGATGTTATTAAACTTAGCCAGATACTCACCACACTAAAACGCATAGGGTATGTTGGCTCACCGTTTCACCCAGATGAACATGAAGCGAGTTATAAACGCGAGCAAAAATCGTTTATTAAAAAGTTAGGCTTGGCAGGCATCATGACCATGCAGGTGATGATGCTAATGGCTGGGCTTTACTTCGATTGGTTTGGTGCCATTGAACAAGAAACCCGTCAATACTTTTATTGGGTTGCACTCACCCTTACCACCCCCGTAGTACTTTATTCAGGAAGCGCGTTCTATTTAGGTGCTTTGAAGGCAATAAGCGCAAAAACCGTGAATATGGATGTGCCTGTCACCCTCGCGGTATTTGGCACCTACTTTGCGGGTTTACGTTCCACTTTGCTTGAGCAAGGTGAAGTGTATTTTGAATCCATATGCATGTTTATCTTTCTACTGCTGTTGAGCCGATTCCTTGAACATAGAAGCAGGCACCGTGCGGCGCAAATTTCAGCCAATATGATGCAATATATTCCGGTTTCAGCGGCTAAAATTGAAGGTGATGGCAGTATCGTTCAGATCCTTGCAAAGCAATTAGCGCCCAATGATGTAGTACTAGTGAAGCCCGGTGAGACCATCCCTGTCGATGGTATTGTGCTAGACGGTACCGCTGCGGTTGATGAGTCTATGTTAACGGGAGAATTTAACCCCGTCAGTAAATCGGCCAGCCATGTAGTTTACGGCGGTACAGTAAACCAAGATGGCACACTAACGGTTAAAGTGACCCAAAGCTTAAAGCATGCCTTGGTCAATCAAATCGTGCGTTTACAAGCTAGCGCCATGGCAAGCAAGCCAAAAGCTGCGCAGATTGCCGATAACTTTTCCCGTTACTTTGTGTTCTCGGTATTGCTGATATCGGCTTTAACGTACAGTTATTGGTCGTTTGTGGGCAGTGAAGATGCTTTTTGGATCACCATCTCTGTATTAGTGGCAACCTGCCCTTGTGCGCTAGGCTTAGCCACACCTTCAGCGTTAACCTGCGCTATGGCGAAGCTGAATCGTCAGGGCATTTTGTTAAAGCGCGCTGACGCCTTAGAGCAACTTAACGATATTGATACCATTGCCCTTGATAAAACCGGCACACTGACCGAAGGTAAGTTCTCATTGCAACAGCGCTGGTTTGCTAAAGGGGTAGATCCAGTGCAGGTAATGGCGCTAACTACATTGTTAGAGTCTCGTTCTGAGCACCCTATTGCCCGTGCCTTCGACAACGATAATGTTAAGTCAAAACATAGAACCCTGCCTAATACCATGAACGGATTTACCGTTACACCAGGTGGCGGCATTAGTGGTGAGATAGACAACGTCGTTTTTACTATGGGTTCAGCCGTATTTTGTAATTTATCAACCACCTCAAAGGTAGATATACCGGCAAATGTGTTTTTGTGTGCCGACGGTGTATTAATGGCCGCGTTCTGCGTAAATGATAGCTTGCGGCAAGATGCCTTAGCGACACTCACCGCACTGAATGAACATCAATTAGTGGTGCTAAGTGGCGACACACAGAAAAACGTTGATGCACTTACTGCTAGTTTACCAATCAACTTAGCAAAGGGTGGCTTATCACCGGAGCAAAAATATTCACAGGTGCATACTTTGCAAAAGCAAGGTCGCAAAGTCATGATGATGGGCGACGGTATAAACGATGCCCCTGTTCTTGCTAGCGCAGATGTGGCGGTTGCGGTAGGAAACGCCACAGATGTGGCCAAAACAGCCGCCGATGTTATTTTGCTAGGAGACAGCTTGCTATCGGTGCCAACCTTATTTTCTGTGGCGAAACAGGCAAAACGTAAAATTCAGCAAAATATTGCATGGTCAGTAGGTTACAATATTATCATTCTACCCTTTGCAGTGTCGGGGTTACTCTCTCCCTGGATGGCCGTGGTTGGCATGTCACTGAGTAGTATTATTGTGGTCACCAATTCAACGAGGTTATTAAGTAAATAATATGAGTATCATTTACGTCTTAATTCCCATCGCTATTATTATTGTTGCGCTGGCACTGGTTATCTTTTTCTGGGCGGTAAAAACCAATCAGTTTGAAGATCTTGATAGACAGGGCTACAGCATTTTGTTTGATGATGATTTATCAGGTGATGAAAAGAAGCTAGCCGAGCAGCGAAAGCAGTTACAACAACGCAAAGAAACAGATGACAGAGATTAATATATTCTCTGCTTTTTTCATTGGAATTGCTGGCGGCGTGCATTGTGTGGGTATGTGCGGTGGTATTGTTGCCGCACTACGCACAGTAACGCCAAGTAATGAACCGGCATTACCCTACACCCTTGCCTATAATTTTGGCCGTATCCTCAGCTACACATTAGCCGGCGCTATTACAGGCGCTGTCGGCCAAATGGCCACCGAGTTTGTGCCTATTGCTAAACCCGTTTTATCTTTGATTAGTGGCGTTATGCTGCTGCTATTAGCGTGTTATTTGGGAAAGTGGTGGCAAGGCTTGAATTATATTGAAGCTATGGGACGCGGCTTATTTAAAGCTATTCAGCCAATATCTAAACGATTTCTTCCATTCAAAAGCCCGGTTTATGCACTACCCTATGGTTTTATATGGGGCTGGCTACCCTGCGGGTTGGTCTATTCCACGTTAACGTGGTCATTAGCATCGGGGTCGGCCGTTGACGGCGCTGCCATCATGTTATTTTTTGGGTTAGGTACTCTGCCCACTTTGTTAGCTGCAAGCGCAGGTAGCCAGTACCTAATAGCTGGTTTTAGGCACCCCGTGGTAAGACAATGCTTTTCCGTAATAGTGGCTATTTACGCTCTCTTTTTAATTTATGCAGCAATTTCATAAACAAAAGAGTAAGATTAATATTAAGTCGACCCTATTTATAGTTTGAACCTATGAGCAAAGGAAGCCAATTCTCAATTCATTGTCAAAATTGCAGTTTCAGCCACTTGTGTTTGCCCGTTGCGCTAAACAAGACTGAGATTGAATCTTTAGATGATATTATTGAGCGAAAGAAACCCCTTCACAAGAGTGATTTGCTGGTAAAGTCGGGAGATAAATTCAACTCTCTTTACGCAGTACGCACGGGCTCTTTTAAGTCTTTCGTCACCAATTCAGATGGTGAAGAGCAGATTACAGGTTTTCACTTCCCTGGCGATATTATCGGCTTCGATGCCTTACGGGAAAATAAGCACCAAAGTTATGCTCAGGCATTAGAAACCGCCATGGTGTGCGAATTACCGTATGAAACGCTTGATGAAATGTCGGTTCAATTTCCTAAGTTAAGACATCAAATAATGAGTTTTATGAGTGCGGAAATTAAACAAGATCATGATCTCATGATGTTGCTTAATAAACGCTCAGCGGAAGAACGTCTATTGTATTTCCTCTCTCAGCTTTCTCAACGTTTCGAAGAACGTGGATTTTCAAATAAAGAATTTCACCTAACCATGACTCGAAATGAAATTGGGAACTATCTTGGTCTAACTATTGAGACCATTAGCCGCCTGTTAAGCCGTTTTCAAAAAGAAAATATTATCCAAGTGGACGGTAAACTCATCACTATTTTAGATTTTGATGAGATGTCACAACGTTTAACGTCTGTGGTTGCACCTAATATCGCCTGTAATAGCTAATCTTCAAAGCTTTTGATCTAAAACAAGTTACGTAATAGCAAATAGGTATTACACTTAAATTGTAGCAACCAAAATTCTGACTATGTTTGGAGGGGTTATGATTAAGTATGAGCGTATTTTAGCGGTTATTGAAGCCGATAGAGAAACCCAACCTGCGCTTAGCCGTGCATATGAACTTGCCAAAAAGACAGGTGCCTCTGTCACCGCCATGCTGGTGGTTTACGACTTATCTTACGATATGACAACCATGCTTAGCCCTGATGATCGTGAAGCCATGCGTGATGCGGTCACTAAAGAACATGCTGGATGGTTGAAAAAAACTTTAGACGACTTAGGTTTTTCTAAAACAGATATAGTTGTGGAATGGAACAACCGTGCCTTTGAAGCTGTGGTGCATTATGTCATCGACAACAGTATAGATTTAGTGGTAAAAGCAACTAAGCGCCATGACGATTTAGCTTCTGTTATTTTTACTCCTACAGACTGGCATCTACTTAGAAAATGTCCCTCCCCCGTATTATTGGTTAAAGATCATGAATGGCCTGAAAATGGTGAAATTATTGCCGCGGTAAATGTAGGCAGTGAAGACGACGAGCATGCCTTACTTAACGACAAAATCACGGTGATTGCTAACGATTATGCCGCGCTGCTCAGCGGTAACGTAAATTTGGTAAACAGCTACCCAGCTACGCCGCTAAATATTGCTATTGAAGTTCCTGAGTTTGACCCAGACACATACAACAACGCGGTAAAGCATCATCACGAACTTGAGATGAACACACACAGCGAGAAGTATGCTATCGATAGTAAGCGCTGTTATGTGAAGGAAGGCCTTCCTGAAAAAGTCATTCCAAAGATAGCCAAAGATATAGACGCTGAACTTGTTATCATAGGTACGGTTGGCAGAATAGGTATTTCTGCGGCTCTCATAGGTAACACCGCAGAACATGTTATTGATGAACTTGTGTGTGATGTACTGGCAATAAAACCAGACGGCTTTATTTCGCCCCTTTCACGGTAATTCAGACAGGTTCATAAACAGCCTGTCGGCACTGTTTGCTAGCAAACGTTATATAGCCTTAAGCGCTATCGGACTATAGCCTTAAGCGCTATTGGCATTTGTTAGCAGTCAGTGCTAACACGATACAAAAAATCTTCACCTCGCACATTCAATTTTACTTGATTACTGTATAATGGTTTTTTTCGCAGTAACCAAGCTATTGATATGACCAGTGCAGGCACAAACCGTGCGGACGCTCCGTTAACCGCGTCTCAAAATAAACAAAAATACAGCTTTAATAAGCTACAAAAGCGACTTCGTCGAAATGTAGGCAAAGCGATTGCTGATTTCGGCATGATTGAACATAACGATAAAGTGATGGTGTGCTTGTCTGGTGGTAAAGACAGTTACGCTATGCTTGATATTCTTATGTTTTTAAAACGCATTGCGCCAATTCATTTTGACATTATAGCGGTTAACCTTGATCAAAAGCAGCCTGGATTTCCAGAGCACGTACTTCCTGAATACCTCGAGAGTGTAGGTGTCGAATACAAAATTGTAGAAGAAGACACTTATTCTATTGTTATGGACAAAGTACCTGAAGGTAAAACCACGTGTTCGCTTTGTTCACGATTACGTCGCGGTATTTTATACAGCACGGCTAAAAAGCTAGGCGCCACTAAAATTGCCCTCGGCCATCACCGTGACGACATGCTAGAAACCTTCTTTTTAAACATGTTCCATGGCGGTAAGCTTAAATCAATGCCACCAAAGCTGGTTAGCGATAATGGTGAGCACATTGTCATAAGGCCCCTTGCTTATTGTACTGAAAAAGACATTCAGCGTTATTCTGATGCCGTAGAATTTCCTATTATTCCTTGCAACTTGTGCGGGTCTCAAGAAAATTTGCAGCGTCAGAACGTAAAGGCCATGCTACAAGATTGGGATCGCCGTTTCCCTGGGCGTATTGAGTCAATGTTTAGTGCGCTTCAAAATGTAGCGCCGTCACATTTGGTCGACAAGAATTTGCACGACTTTAAAGGCATCTCTACACAGAACGGGCCGGTTGAAGATGGTGATATTGGTTTCGATCCCCCCAGCTTTGCGTCGCCCAATGAGCCTACTGACGACACGGTTCACGTTATCAATTTGATGGAATCAAACTAAATGAAAATTGGTCTAGCATTAGGTGCGGGTGCCGCAAGAGGTTGGACCCACATTGGTATTATTCAAGCATTAGAAAAGCTGGGTATTAAAATTGACGTGGTGGCAGGTTGCTCTATTGGTGCCTATGTTGGTGCCGCTTACGCTAGTGGTAAGTTAGAAGGCCTTAAAGAGTGGTCTTGTTCTTTGTCAGATTGGCAGGTACTTGCTTTGATGGGCGTTGGTTTACGTAGGGGCGGTATTGCTAGCGGGCGAAAAGTGTTTGATAAACTTGCCAGCGAATTTTGTGCCCCAACCTACGAAGCAATGGAAAAACCGTTCGCCTCCGTGGCTACCGATTTGTACACAGGTCGTGAGGTAGTGTTTAGTTCCGGCGAGATTGGCAATACCATTCAAGCTTCGTGTGCTATTCCTGCCCTATTTGCCCCAGTCGCCCATGGCGATCGTTGGTTAGTAGATGGCGCGGTGGTTAATCCAGTGCCTGTTAACCTGTGTCGTCAGCTTGGTGCAGACTTTGTTATTGCCGTGAACCTTAATGCTGACTTCAGGCCCCTTAGGCTTGAAAAATTACGACTCGATCACGAAGAAAACCAAAGAAAAACCGAAGACTTTTTCACTAAAAGCCAAAACGTGCTTAAGCAGTGGTTCTCACCTGATGGTAAAGAAAAAGCAGAAACGGAAACTGAAAGTGAAACCGATAGTAAACATAGCGAGCAAAACGAAGGCGTTGCTAGCGACGCTATTGAGGCCATAGAAGAAACAATTTCGCCGCCACCAAATAAAGTCCCTAAAGGTAACCCTCCAGGGATTTTAAGTGTAATGAGTAGTTCGTTAGAAATACTTCAAGCAAGGGTGACACGTTCTCGTTTAGCGGGCGATCCGCCGGATATTCTGATAGAGCCCCAACTAACCGACGTGGGTATTATGGAATTTCACCGCGCACAAGAGCTATGTGAAAAGGGTGAAGAAACCATCACCCGTATTGCTGAGCAAATTAAGTATCAGCTATTAGCTTGATGCCATAGCGGTAACACGAAGTGGGGCTTTCGGTAGTGTGAGCCCTTTATTTTCGTTAATTTCACTTTGTTCTAAGTGAAGTATGCCGTTATTAATATGCAGGCCTTCTGGGGTAATATAATCCAGATTTTTATCATCAAATTGCAACATCAACCCTTTCACCGTTGGCATTAAGAACGATAAAAAGCTACCCATTTCATTGAAGAACGCTTCATATTGGCCATAGATAAAATTCAGCTCTTCTTTTGTATAACTGGCGGTTAAGTATTCACTTTTTGTTTCTAGCTGCACAGACATATCACATACATTAGCCGCTTCAGTTAAATCGATACTGATATAGGCATTTGCCAATTTTAGCGCTTTTTCCGTTGGTACAGTGAATCGGTACTCATCACTAACCTCTAATGGCATAGTTTGTTTGTCAGTGACTATCTCAGCGTTATTAATTTCACATAACCGCCCTTCACCAACACGCAGAAAACCAAAAGCGAATTGCAAAGCTTGAGTGTCTTCATTATCCAGTTTTTTTACGTGACTATAAAAACGGCTGTATTCCACATTCACCGTTTCAGCGGCAACACTTGAGGTGAGTAATGCGCCTATAAGCGCGCATGCTATACGTTTCATTCGGTTAAGAACTCCTGGTTAAACCGGATCATGGTTTGTAATTCGTCTACATAGGCCGCGCCGCGCTCAGAGTAATTCATTAATCCCTCTGCCAAGGCTACGCCAGTAATGGGGATTTGATTTGCTCTTAACCGCTCTCTGATTTCTCGCAAATCGGTATAGGCATCGTGTCTATTCAGGTTACGCATATAAGTATAAGTCGCCCGAGATAGGCTTGGGAACTTCGCGACTTCGTGCGTTGCGCCGGCATTTCGTTTACCGGGAACAAAACCACATCCTTTCACAAAGCACCAAATACCAAAGAAGTTATAACCTTTTCTAGCAAAACGACTGGTGCCCCATGCCGACTCGTTTGCCGCTTGCACGAGCACGAGTTCAGCAGGCAAAATATCAATTTTGTGAAGTAACGCAAGCAGACGAGATGTGAGCGGTTGTTCCGCCTTTACGCGGTACTCAGTTTGCAACCACTCAAGACGGCTAATGTCATCGTCGGTTAGCGGCTCTTCGTTCAAAGCCTTACGATACAACGTTTGTATGTAGTGTCTAAGGGTAAGTAAATACGCATTCTGTTTTTCAACTTCGGGGCGTAAGTAATCGAAAAAGGCACTTTTCTTTTCTTTAACGTCGGTATACGCAGAAAAGTCGGGAACAGGTTTTGTGGCTTCAGGTGTTTCTGGAATATCTAAAATATCGGGCTCGCGCTTAGTTAATATAAGCGCGTTAATGACTATTACTGCCAATACAGCAATAGTAATTAAAACAATTTTTAGCGTTTCCCGTTTATGCATCGAAGCTCGACTCATTCGTTTTACTTTGAACAGTTTGGCTGGGTGTATATTCACCCTCTTCACCAATCATCTCTTCATACAACAACCCTAGCATACTAAAATACAGGGGTAGAACCCACACAAGGGACAAGCCTAATGTAAACGGAACGGAAATAAACAATATAATAAAAATGGCAAACACACCGGCTAACTGTGCCCAATAAGCATTGAAAACCCGGCAAGATAAAATAATGGCACGAAGCGGCGTTAACGATTTATCAGCAACCAGCATGAGTGAAAAAGAGGTCGCCATCCAAAAATACACACCAGGTACCACTAACAATACCAAGCCAATTTGTACCACTATGCCATTCACCAATTGAGTAAGGGCTAATGCGAATATCAAAGAGACGTAGCTGAAAATAGAGAAAACCGTGGTTTTTTGACCTCTGGCATGGCTCACCCCCATCATATACAACCCGCCAATTAGTGGTGCAACAATGAAAATAGCCACAATTTCAATTAACGATTGGTGTTCAAAAATGAAGGTGCCGTCTTCATTGAAAGTAATGAACTTCTGAGCAACAAAACCGAGTACGACAAACGTAAGAAATAGGACTAATGAAGCTTGGAATAAGCTTAAAAAATTTGCTTTAGCCAAACCATTAGCGCGAGAAAACAACGATTTAATATCGAAATCATATTGCTTTGAAAGTGTTCTTTCTAGCTTGCTTGTTGGCTGGTTATCTTTAAAAGGCATTTTATTATCTGCCACACGATCCTCTACTGCTGCTATCGAATTTAACCGCCGCATTATACATAAATATGGCGATTAACCCCAATTACCACGTGTTAGTTGATTAAATGTAATAACCAGCGTTTTGCCTCAAAGCATAAATCTATGAGTGAAACGTTAGCCCAAGACTAATTTTGCGGCCAAGCCAACCAGTAAAACGCCCATTGCACGGTCGAGCCAGTACCCTTTTTTCCCAATAAGTTGAGCAATTTTACTGGTACTAAGTAGGTAGGATAGAAAACAAAACCAAAGTCCTGTTGCTATGGCTAAGTAAATTCCATAACCAAGCTTGATTGAAAAAGGCGTGTCGATATCAATAATAGCGGTGAACAACGATAAGAAGAATAAGGTTGCTTTGGGGTTTAAGCCATTTGTTAAAAAGCCAATCCAAAGTGCTTTTTGTGCAGATATTTGCGAGTTAGCTTTTTTATTATTGGCCGCCTTGTTATTAGCTAGCTTAGTTTCATCCAGATTATCTACGCTGTTGCTTACCCCTGCCTCGCCGCCTGCTGGCGGTTGGCTAGGCCCGCTTTTTAGTGCGCCATACGCAATATACAATAGATAACCCGCAGCAAGATAACTAAAGGTTTTGAAAAGCCATGGCGTAGTGGCAATAACTACACTTAAACCCACCAGTGAATACCCAACGTGTAGCAAAATCGCCAGTCCAATGCCAACGCTTGTATAAATAGCAATACGGCGACCGTACGCGAGGCTATTGCGAACCACTACCGCAAAATCAGGGCCTGGGCTAGCTACTGCAACAAGGTGCACTAGGGCAATGGTCAAAAATTCATTCAGGTAAGGCATATATTTTTAATATTACTCTATATTTTAGGCGCTCAGTGTCAGTGAGCTTTCATGCTAGTAAAGCGTCTTTAGCCATGAATTTTTTCAAATCATAACTTTATTTAAAGATCATATTCTTTAATTAACCGCGTTACAAACGCTGGGACTATTTCAGTGGCATTGCCGCTAATAGATTCATCGAATAACCAATTATTCGCACTGGGTTCTAAATTTAATTCTATGCATTGTGCGCCCGAGTCTTTCGCATTAATCACAAACCCCGCGGCAGGATAAACATTTCCTGAGGTTCCAATGGCTAAGAAGATATCTGCGTTCGCAATATCTTGTGAAATTTCTTCCATATAAAGGGGCATTTCACCAAACCATACAATGTCGGGTCGTAAAGTGGCGGTATTACAACAGGCACAAACAGTTTGGCCGTCGAACGCAGTTTTGCATTCAAAAGTCTTATTTGTTGTTACGCAACGGCTAGACAGTAATTTTCCGTGCATATGCAAAATACGTTCGCTGCCCGCGCGTTCGTGCAAATCGTCGACATTTTGCGTGATTAATGTGAATCGGTCTTTCAATGCGCGTTCAAGTGTCACTAGCGCTTCATGAGCAGCATTGGGATTGACGCAATCCGTAGTCAATTGCATTCTACGTTCATTATAAAACCGATATACAAGTTCAGGGTTACGGGCAAAAGCTTCGGGCGTAGCCACGTCTTCCACACTGTGCTCTTCCCATAATCCGTTGTTATCTCGAAACGTCTTTAATCCAGATTCTGCTGAAATTCCTGCACCAGTTAACACGACAACGCGAGGTGGTGTATTCATAAGCTCAATTCCTTTGAAATATATACACGTAACACGACTACCCTAAATTAAACGAAGGTTAATCTTTCACTACTGGAAAAGTGGCGTTTGCTCCCCACTCAGACCAAGAACCATCGTAAATAGCAACATCATTTGCACCGCACATGAGTGCAGCAACGCCAATAATACACGCCGTAACCCCTGAGCCGCAGGTACAGATAATGGGCTTCGATAAATCAATATTGGCTTTGGCAAAAACATCTTTTAATTTTTCAACGCTTAAGAAAAAACCATTCTCTAACAGCGCTGTGAATGGAAGATTGTAAGCACCTGGCATGTGCCCCGAACGAATCCCAGGGCGAGGCTCTTCTACTTGCCCGTAAAATCGCGCTTCACTTCTGGCATCGACTAGTTGAGCATCGGTATTAATCGCTTGAATAACCGCTGAACTATTTACAAACCATTTGCTCTGCGCATTACTTTCATACTTAAAATGTGAGGGAATACGTTGTTCTGATACTGGTAAGTTTTTTTCTTCCCACGCTACTTGGCCGCCATTTAACAATTTTACGTTCTCATGCCCCATGGCTTTAAGCATCCACCAAACACGAGGGGCGCTGTACATACCTCGGGTATCGTAAACCACTACAGACGAACGTTCGGTTAAACCTTGTCGGCCTAAGTACAAAGCAAAGTCAGATTCGGTTGGCATACTATGAGGAAAACCCGTAGTGTGAGCACTGCCCTCGCCGTCTAAGTCTATATCCACAGAGTTTGGCAACACCATGGCATCACGAGAATCAGGCGTTTTGGTAACCGGGTCGTCCATAACCGCACGCACTAAAATGATGGGTTCATCTTGCAGTTGCGTGGCAAGCTGTTGAACATTAACTAACATCGACATATCACCCTCTCCATTGAAATGCCCACGTAACGCTGTGGGCATTACTGGTTTGAGCTATTTACGCTTTATATTCTTAATTACAAAGCAGCCATTGCTGAATCGTAGTTTGGTTCTTCCGTGGTTTCAGCCACTTGCTCGGTATAAAGTACCTTACCGTCGGTATCAATCACAACGACTGTTCGTGATAGCAGACCAGTTAGCGGCATAGAAGTGAACGCCACACCATAGTCGTCACCAAAACTTGTACGGAAAGTAGAACCGGTAATCACATTTTCAATGCCTTCTGCACCACAAAAGCGGCCAGCTGCAAACGGTAAGTCAGCAGATACGCAAATAACTTGTGTATTGTCTAGACCAGCTGCTTGTTCATTGAATTTACGCACTGACGTTGCACACGTGCCTGTATCGATAGAAGGGAAAATGTTAAGAATAACGCGTTTACCCTTAAGATCAGCGAGGGTTACTTCACCTAAATCCGCTTTTACTAATGTGAAGTCTGGGGCTTGCTGCCCAACTTCTGGAAGCGAACCTACAGTTGAAACTGAATTACCTTGAAACGTAACTGTTGCCATGTTTTTCTCCTTGGGTTTTGATTGCTTAACCTTATAGTTAAGCGCGAATGCACGCAAGATAAGGGTTACTTAACTTGCGCCTTTGCAAATTCAATTTTGTGACTTAAATGGGGCTTCCCTTTTAAGTATTGGTGTCGAAAAATACTGAAGTATTTAGCTAGCGCCGTAGCCGCTTCAACTTCACCTGCCAAATCTAACACGTTTATTCCCACCTCTGCAGTGCAATGCTGGAATTCTCGTGTAGATTCTCGCAACAAGTAATTCGATGATATTTCAGGGGATACGCCCAGCACCGGAAACTTATCTAGGTACGGGCTTTTACCAAACATTTTTCGCGCCTCACGCCACGTGCCGTCTAAAAATATAAACAATGGAATTTTGTCTAATTTATCTTCCGGCTTGGGGATGCAACGCGCTGGCTCAGCATACTCGTGAGGAAATATAATGATGGGTTGGTATTTAGGGTTGCTTAGTAACGTCAGTAAATCTGCATCGGGTTCGGTTCTGTGCCACACAAACGCGTAATTTTCAGCTACCACATCCGCAATTAATCGGCCTGTGTTGGTTGGCTTGTAGTATTCGCCCTTGTACATGATGAAAAGTACCGCACAGGATGCTTGTGGTTCAGGCTTATCGGCACAAATACACGCGTTTACAGGCAGTAAACAAATATCGCAACGGATAACTTTACTACCCCGCGCATTGAAAGCTCGCTTTGCTCGTTTGAGCTCAGACGTTCTAAGCGCCAGAATGGAATTAATATGTGGAAGCACGCAGTAAACTCAATAAGATTAGAGTGATATGGTAGCACAGAGCGTGAGTTAGCCGTAAAGCAAAATACTGAAATTAATTAGCGAATTATAAGCTTTAAGAATATATATTGGATGTATTTAGATATGTAGAAAATGGTGCCCGGGGCCGGACTTGAACCGGCACGTCATTACTGACGAGGGATTTTAAATCCCTTGTGTCTACCAATTTCACCACCCGGGCATCGGGGTAACCTTTCGGTTGGGGTGTCAGGCGTAGAAACCTGTTGTAGCATTAAAGCATTATGGAGGCGGAACCCGGAGTCGAACCGAGATCCACGGATTTGCAATCCGCTGCATAGCCATTCTGCCATTCCGCCGTAATACTAGACTTTGGAGCGGGAAACGAGATTCGAACTCGCGACCCCGACCTTGGCAAGGTCGTGCTCTACCAACTGAGCTATTCCCGCATTTAAAGTCTTACATTTCGTTTCGTTGTTGCCGTCTCGAAATGTGCGGTGAATTCTACCTGTAACGCTGAAAGAGTCAATACGAAAAACAAGGAAATATGCAATTTTGTGATCGTTTGCTACATTTTTATTCACATTGCTCAATAGACGATCAAATCTTATCTTTTAAACCCGCACTTAGGTGTGGCCACGCAGCACGGGAGTAAATAATCATTGACCAAATTGACAGCACTGCAGCGATATAAAGTAAAATATGTCCTAGGGTTACCCAATAAAGTGGAATGCCCATAAACGATTCAAGGCCAGATAATAATCCAATAATGGCTAACATTTGCGCAGTCGTTTTTGCTTTGCCAATAAATGACACTTTTACCGCTTCCCTCACACCATTTTGTCCCATCCACTCTCTTAGCGCAGAAACATAAATTTCTCGCACTAATAGTGCAATGGCTGGAATAGTAATCCATAAACTACCGTAACTGTGGGTAATCATTAATAATGCAGCCCCCACAATAAGCTTATCGGCAACAGGATCGAGGAAAGCACCAAAAGGCGTAGATTGTTCAAGTTTTCGGGCTAAGTAGCCATCGAACCAATCGGTAATCGCCGCAAGCCAGAAAATAACTGCGCCAGCTTCGTGGGCCCAACGCCAATCTAGAAAATAAACACCAACAAACACAGGAATAAGAATTACTCTGAATAGAGTAATTAAATTTGGAACCGTCCACATAAATACATCTCAAAATTTTCGCCTAATATAGGCAGGTTTAGCGCAGCTTTTTTTAAGCCTTCAATTTTTAACAGATTACCGCAATTTACGTATTAATGCGCGTATTGGATGAGATTAAAGATGAAGATGATCGTATATGGTGTCAGCTAACTCTTTGCTAATACCTGGTACGCTGGCAATTTCATCTTTACTGGCCTTTTTAAGCCCTTGCAGCCCGCCCATGTATTTCAACAATGTTTGGCGACGTTTAGCCCCTACTCCAGGTATGGTTTCTAAACTTGATGTGGTTTTCACCTTTTGACGGCGGTTTCTGTGCCCAGTAATAGCAAAGCGGTGAGATTCATCTCTTATATGCTGAATAAGATGCAAGGCGGGTGAGTGGCTGTCCATAGGCACGGTGTCGTGGCTATCGGCCAATATAATAGTTTCTAACCCCGGCTTACGGGTTGTGCCTTTCGCTACACCTAATAACATAGGCTTTTTATCATGCGGCCAATCTTCAAAGAAAGTTTCAGCTTGCGACAACTGCCCTTTACCGCCATCAATAAGCAGTAAATCAGGGATATTTTGTACTTCTTTAACCGATTTATAGCGACGTTTAAGGGCTTGTGCCATAGCGGCGTAATCATCACCGGGCGTAATGCCCTCAATATTATAGCGGCGGTAATCGCTTTTAAGCGGGCCTTCACGATTAAACACCACGCAAGATGCTACGGTTTGTTCGCCGGAGGTGTGGCTTATGTCGAAACATTCCATACGCTGTAATGGCGCATCTAATTCAAGCGCCGTTTCTAAATCGAGATATCGGGCAAATACCGACTTTTGTTCGCCGTACTGGGCCTCTAGTGCGGTTTCAGCATTGGCTTGTGCTAGTTCTAAGTAACGGCGTTTCTCTTCACGTGCACCTTTAAAGAAATTTACACGGTATCCGGCTTCACCGCTAAGTAAATCGGCTATCGCGTCTTCATCAGACAACGCACTGGCAAATACCATTTGCTTAGGTATAAGTTTGTTGCCCGCTAAGTAGAACTGCAATAAGAAGGATTCGAATATTTCTTGTTCATCGGCCGTGTTCGGCACTTTTGGGAAAAACGCCTTGCTACCTAATAGTTGGCTGTCACGAATAAACATCACCTGAATACACGCCATATTGCCTTTTACCGCAAAACCAAATACGTCCATTTCATCTTGGGTACCGGCTACCCATTGGCGCTCTTGTACTTTGCGAAGCGTGTTGATTTGATCACGATAACGTGCGGCAGCTTCAAAGTTTAGTGCTTCGCTGGCCTTTTCCATTTTATCTACCAAGGTACCAATGACTTGTTGGTTTTTACCTTTTAGGAATAGCCTAGCGAGGTCTATCTGCTCGTTATACTCTTCGTCGCTAACGTAACCTTCAACACAAGGTGCACTGCATCGTTGCATTTGATATTGCAAACAAGGGCGACTTCTAGCGCGGTAGTAACTGTCTTCACATTGGCGTACTGGAAAAATACGCTGCATAGAACGCAGACTTTCACGAACGGCCCCCGCACTAGGATAAGGACCAAAATATTCGCCCTTTTTCTTTTGCGGGCCACGGTGAAACGATAAACGTGGATGCTGGTGATCAGATAGGAATATAAAAGGGTAGGATTTATCGTCACGCATGACCACGTTATAACGTGGCTTGTACTTCTTAATGAAGTTGTTTTCTAACAAAAATGCTTCTGTTTCGCTATTTACAACGGTGACATCCATATTGGCAATTTGCATTACCAATGAGCGTGTTTTTGCATTATCGACATTCATTCGAAAATAGCTAGAAACACGCTTTTTAAGGTTTTTTGCTTTACCCACATAAATGACTTCTTCCTGGGCGTTATACATTCTGTATACGCCAGGTTGAGAAGTTAAATTTTTGAGAAACGCTGCGGAATCAAATGCAGACATACTGGGCTAAAGCAAATTCGAATCGATGAGTTTGTGGCGAAGCGCTAAGTGGGTTAATTCCACATCAGTGGTTACGCCTAACTTTTCAAACATACGATAACGGTATGTATTGACGGTTTTTGCGTTAATGCTTAGTTCAGTAGCAATATCAGGTACACGCTTACCCTTGGTGAGGCGAAGCGCAATACTTAACTCTCTATCTGATAAATCATTAAACGGATTGTCTGAATTTGGGGAAAGCTTATCGATGGCGATGCTGTTCGCAACTTCACTATCGATATACTTTTGCCCACCAACCACTTTGTGAATGGCACGAATAACTTCTTCAGGTTCGGCATCTTTCGTTAAGAAGCCGAACGCGCCAGCATTCATTACCTGCATAGGTATGGGGCTTTCTTTATGCATAGACAAATTACGCGGGTGTTCTCTGACATCCGCACAATGCGTTTGGTTGCTTCTAGCCCGCCAATACCGGGCATATTTACGTCCATGAGCACCACATCTGGAGCGTTTTTTCGACATAGCTGTACGGCATCTTCGCCATTTTTAGCTTCAGCTATGATTGAAAAATCTACGACATCTTCCAGAATTCGGCGGATCCCTCTTCTGACCAAATCATGGTCATCTGCTAGGATTATTTTTATCACATGTATCTCACTGACTACGGTTTGCTTTCAAACAAAAAAGATCCGTAACCGAGGTGGATTCCACCAGTTACTTACCAATCATGTGTTCGTATCATACCACGACTACCGACTAGGTAAACTTTTCAGTGTCAATTTGTAGTAAGGAAATGTGTAAAAACAAGCATTAACAGAACAAGCTGGTTAATAAAGATACTACACCGACTTATTAGCCTACAGGAGGCAAATCAAACCAAAGCGCAAGTGCTTCTTCATTGGCCAAAACCACTACCTTTTGCCCCAAGCCTAACCCTATTGCATCTCCTTTTGTTAAGGTAGTCATCTTGTCTGACTTAACGTCGTTAACGGTTAATTCACCTTTCACAATATGCAAATAGCCAGCCCCCAAGGTTGGCGAAGATTCAACGGCCAAGTCGAAACTTTCCCCTCGGCTAAGGGCCAGTTTACTAATACGTGCATCTTGATTAATTTTTAACGAACCGTCTTGCCCCGATTCACTGACAAGAAGCTCTAATCCGTTTTTATCACTAACCGATTTCTGTAAGTAGGCCGGCTGAACACCCGTTACGTTAGGCTCAATCCAAATTTGAATAAAATTAACTTCCTCCTTATCAGACGCATTCATTTCAGAATGCCGAATGCCCTTCCCTGCACTCATTACTTGGATATCACCTGCAGGTATAACGTAGTCGTTACCCGTACTATCTTTGTGTTTTAACGCACCGCTTACCACAAAAGAAATGATTTCCATGTCCCGGTGCCCATGGGTTTCAAAGCCTCTGCCCGCCTGTACGATATCGTCGTTAAATACCCTAAGTGCAGAAAATCCCATATGATTGGCATCATAATACTGGCCAAATGAAAAGCTATGTTTGCTGTTAAGCCAACCAAGATTAACGTTACCTCGTTCGCTACCTTTTCGAATGTATTGCATAATTATATCCTTTCATCGAGGCGCTTTTTAAGAACCATTAATGCGCCTGTTTTCGATAATTAACTTTCAATACACCATATTTTAGTTACTAAGCAGCGGGATAAAATTAGCGAAATTAGCACCGTTCATTCGCTTTTTGAGAATGAATAAATTAGATATGAGTTTACGCTGGCGGTAATGTGATTTAAGGCAAAGGCGACAATAACGATAGAGCTAGAAAAACGCTAGGGCGAGAATAACGAAAGGCGATAACTTAATCGGAGAATAATCTTAGTAACGCGGTTTTTATCGCGCTAGGGTGACATGCCAAATTAAGGCGTAAATAACCGGGGGCGTTAAAACTTGCCCCATCAACACCAATAACACCGCGCCGGCAGGCTTCAAGGAACGTGTTTTGCAAAAAGCGTTCATTCAGATTCAACCATAAAAAGTAACCTGCATCGCCCAAAGTAAAAGATGTGGTTGGGCTCAGTACGTTCATAAGCGCTTTGGCGTATTGCCTATTGAACGCAATGGCCTTTAGCACTAACGCTAACCAATCATCTGCTTGTTCGTATGCCGCAATCAGCGCAACTTTTGCTACGGGTGACGCCTCAAGATGGCAACTGTCTATTTCCTTCGCAAATTTAGCCTGTAATGCATCATTCGCGATAATGGCATATGAGGCAGCGGGTATAGCCGATAAATTATATGCCTTACCGGCGCTGTTTATTCGAATAATCATATCTTGCGCAAATGGGATATTTATCGCAAAAGGTCTTATAGCACACGCTTTATTGGTATTGGTGTTGTACGAAGCATCAACAGTAGCATCGGCATCAATAAAACCAAATTCACTGTGCACTTCATCAAGAATAAGGGTGATATTATGAGCATCACAAAAACGGGCAATATCATGTTGGTGTGTTTCGCTTAGCACTGTGCCAGTGGGGTTATTCGGGTGGCAAAGCACAAAAGCACTACAATCTGCATCTAATAACGCGGTTATCTTTTTTTCTGAACCGGTTTCTGTAAAACTAATATCCTCAATGCTGATATCAACGAGGTTTAGACCCTGCGCCGCAATTCTTTCTCGAAGGGGGCCGTAGGTAGGTGAAAGCACCATGACTTTATCACCTTTGGTGGTGCACACCTTCAACGCAGTATCTACTGCAGCCATCACACTTGCCGTACTCACTACCGAATTGGCGGCAATGACTGCACCTTGTTTAGCGTAACGGGCTGCCACAACATCACCAATATCACATGACTGATACCCATAATGCGAAGATACAAATGCCGAAATAGCATGGGCAATGTGCTTAGATGGCGCAGTGTCCATGTCGGCTATCCACATACTTACTGCGTGTTCTGGTGCATGCGGGAACCGAGTAGAAAGCGACGAAAACTTTAAGCGGCTTCTTGCGTTAGTTTCGCCATCGCCATCATTAACATTAGTATTGACCTCAATATCACCGCAACCCAAAGGTGTATACCACAGTGATGAGAATTGACTAAGTTGCGCAGAAAACAGGTTGTCAATATCGGCAACCTGTTGTTTCAACGCTGCGTTTATATCTACGCTGCTGTCTGCGAGTTTATCAGCGCCTGCTAGCGCGCTTGGCCTCACAGATTTATCGCCTTGCGAAGCTTTAGCGCCAGGCTTTGCCGCTTTAGCGCGAGGCTTAGCTGCTTTAGCACTAGGTTTAGCTGCTTTCATTCATGACCTTCTTGGCAAAGAACACAACGCTTAAACACGCTATACACAATACTATCGCTTTCTAAACACGTTAAATTCAGACAGTGTATGCTGATATTTACGCTTAGTTTCACGAATAACAAAAGGAATTTCAGTTGGTGCCCCTACTCGCTCAAAACTTTCTTTAAGCGTGGCTTCCAGCGCTTCTGTCGACGTTAACGTTTCACCATTCTCGTCTTTATAACCACCTAACCATTCGCTACGTTCTGTGTATTCTTCCAACCACGTAAACGGTGAGGCTATTACCAGTATGCCGCCAGCATTAAGCCTTGCTGTCACGTCGTTCAGTACTTTCTTAGGGCTGTACACTCTATCAAGCAAGTTCCCCATAAAGATTAAGTCGTAGCCTGTAAATTGCGGCTTCAAATTACACGCGTCACCTTGAGCAAAGTGCACTTTATCGGCACATTCCGCTAAGCCCAAGTTGCTTAACTTTCTGGCTTTAAATGAAGTTAGTTCGCCTTCTTCAATAAGGTTATAGCGGATTTCACCTCGTTCTTGCATAGCAACGGCGGTTTTAATAAACCGTGCAGAAAAATCGATACCATCAACATGATCAAAATAGGTAGCTAATTCAAACGATGAACGGCCTACTGCGCACCCTAAGTCTAACGCCTTGCCGCCTTTATTTTCAGGCATGTGGCTTAAACAAAAATGAGCACTCGCTTTAGCGAAGTTTTCAACATTAAAGTAAGTGTCACCGTAATGGAACTCACTGTATTGTGATACCTGTGTATCGCTTTCGTAATCCAAATCATTTACCTGTATGGGTAGCGCAGCTTCTACATAGCGAAAGCCTGCGTGTTGAAAGAAGTGACGGCGAAATGCATAACGGCTTTGTGCCATTGCCTCATTCCCCGTAGATATCCAGCTTCCGCCTTTTATAAGGTTATGTTTGTTGTCAAAGGTAGGCGTGGTGAAATCGTCGTACAGCGGGTGCACTTTAAACCCATCAAAGGGGTAAATTGGCGTTTCCGTCCACTGCCATACGTTGCCCACTACATCGTAAAAATCACCGGCTTGGTTAATATCAACCGGCTCACTAGACGCATACTTGTTCAGCGCAATGTTATAGCCGTCTGAATAGGTGTTTTCGGTAATGCCCGCAAACTCACGTAAACGTAACCACTCATCTTCAGTAGGTAGTCGAATTAACGTGCCGGATTGTTCACTTTTATAATTACAGAAGGCTTTGGCTTCGTGGTAATTCACATCTACGGGCCAGCTCAGTGGTAACGGAAATGCTTCTAGCATACTGCGGTACAAATAACCGTTGTCAGTCTTTACCCAGAAAGTCGGATGCGATGCTTTTGTGTATTCGCGCCATTTAATACCTTCTTCTTCCCAGTAATCTGAGTTCTCATATCCGCCTGCTTCTACAAACGTTAAAAACTCACCATTACTCACAACGAATTGACTGGCTTTAAATTCTGCTACGCTAGCTTGATGGTGGCCATATTCGTTATCCCACCCATACAAGGCATCGTTCCATTGCTTGTTGCATATAACATCGCCACTTGGCACCTCGATTAATGTATTGATAGGGGCGCTAGAGAAAACGTTACAACTAGGCCAATTTTCATTATCGGTCTTAACCTGGCTAATAGGAAGTTGACGGATAAGTACTGAGGACGTTTCTAAATGAATGCGTTCATGTTCAATACACATCACCAGCGGCCACATTGGGCTTTCCCAATTGATAGGCATACTAAAATCGAGGGTTTCAATTACCGATAACACGAGATCGCGCACTTGGCGGCGATACTGACGTACTTCATCAACAGACGGCCATGCATAGTTCTCGTCGTTAAGATCATCCCAACTCATTTCGTCTACACCGATAGCAAATAACGACTCGAATCTCGGGTTGATACGCTCAGAAATGATTTTAGCCAAAATAAGCTTATTGATAAAAAAAGTCGTGGTATGGCCAAAATAAAAGATAAGTGGATGGCGAAGCTTTTCAGCACGCTGGAAATAGGCTTCATCGCTTGCTAGGCAAGTGAATAGGCTTTCATAGGTATCAAACGAATCCGTAAAATACGCTTTGATTTCCTGACGTTTTTGCTCAACACTGCCCTGACTCAAATTGAGCGTACTCATAGCCTGCATATCAATCCTCTATATTTATTCTTTTTCGTCAGTGGGTGTAACGAGCTGTCGTTGCGTTTCACTTACACTTTCGTTTTAAGCATTAGCACTGTAATGAGTAATAACCTCTATATCACTTACTATACACCTTAATTGCAATTGGACATTAGAGTGAAGCCCTAATCACACATCTGCGAATTAGCGTCTTTAAACAAGTGTACCTATGTACAATAGCGATAGCATACAAAACTAATGGTTATTCGTTTTTAGCAAAAATTTATGACCAACATGCGACTGTCGCGAGAGCCTTAGTTTAGTCTCTCACTCATTTTTATTAACGCCGCGTAGTCGAACACATTAGTTATAATGAATGTAATCATTTTACAAGTGCTTATTACAAATTATAGACAGAGGAAGATCAGAAAAACTTTCAATGAGTTGCAGTACTTTTTCACCGCCATCTTACGTGTGTTTGTCCGTTTATCAATGCGGCATTGCTACTTAGTGGCTAGAACATCTTCTAACCTTAATTAAAGTTTTAGCATTGTGAATTTTATTTAATGAAACCTGCATGAAAATATACGCTGCTTATTCCCGTTTGCTGTGGTGCTAATACATTTTATTTCGAGCATAAAAAAACCCGCAACAGTGTGCGGGTTTTCAAAACTTGGCGGAGAGGGAGGGATTCGAACCCCCGGAAGGTTTGACCCTTCGCCTGATTTCAAGTCAGGTGCATTAAACCGAGCTCTGCCACCTCTCCAAGTGCTGCGTATCTTAATGATTTCGCTGAAAGTGTAAAGCACTAACTTAAACTTTTATGTTCAACCGATTAATTGATAAACAAAGTGTCTGTATTTTGGTTAATTTGTTTAAGTTAAGTGCATGTCCGTGGATGTTTCGCTTAGTTTTGCCAAACAAACATACTTGCTGGCTTCGTCAGTAACGTTAATGATATTGCTTTGTCTACCATCCTTTCGTTTGCGCCGTAACAAACATGAAGAGGTAGTAAATGTTCTTCTCTAGGGTGAGCAAATATTCCGTGGGGTGAACTTTTCCACTCAATGAGTTTTTGACTCCTTTCTAATTCACTCATTGGTTCAAACTTCATTGTTTCTTGTAGCCATTGATTGAATTCTTGTGCTTTTTTATTTGCCGGCGCTGAACTATCAAAAAAGCCACGCATGTTATGAAAAGACGAACCCGAGCCCAACAATAAAACATGCTTGTCGTTACAATTAGCCTGTAAAATGTGTCTCAATGCCCTTCCTAACGCAATATGCTTTGCCGCATCCAAGTCTGATGTTAAGGATACTTGAATACATGGAATGTCTGCCTCTGGGTACATGATAGTGAGAGGAACAAACATCCCGTGATCAAACCCGCGATTAGGGTTAGCCGTTGCGTCAATACCCTGTGCTTGCAAACCCGCAACAATAGATGCAGATAAATCGGAGATACCAAGGGCTGGATATTGCAGTGTATAAGCCCGCTCAGGAAAGCCATAGTAATCATAAATTAAGCTTGGTTGGTTACTGGCAGTCACTTGGGTGTTATTTTCCTCCCAGTGCGCACTAACCACCACAATGACATCAGGCCTTCGCATATCTCGCGATAAGGTTTTAAGTACCTCAATCATTTCTTTATGGTTTGCGCCCCCTTTGCCGTCTTCATCTGTAACGCGTTCTAGAAGTGGTAGCGGTCCACCACCATGTGAAATGTAAGCCGTTGTAATACTCATCAGTGTTTTCCCCGATATAACTGTTAAATCGATGACGCAGACTCATTAAAGCTATAGGCAGCCTTCATTCGTGCCTGTTTTTAACAAAATCAGCCTTTGACAAAGCCACCGTATTGACCGTGTAATTTATTGCTGATAACCGCATCAAATGAAAACTTTCCGGCACCCTGAATAGACAGTGCAACCGTGGCAGCAAGTAGGGCTAAGGCAAATTCGTAACCGTTGTTGCTCATGAATAGCCCGTTACCCGCATGCACACTAAAAATAGCGACTAACATGGTGAACGCACTTAGTGCGGCAGCGGGACGTGTAAGAAACCCAAGTATTAGCGCTATTCCCCCAAAGAACTCTGCACTACCGGCGAGTAATGCCATGATAAACCCAGGAGTTAACCCTATACTCTCCATCCACTGTCCAGTTCCCTCAAGACCGTATCCGCCAAACCATGCAAATAGCTTTTGCCCACCATGTGCAGCTAAAATAATTCCTAGGGGCACACGTAGCACTAAATTCGCTACACTATTGTTGCTAGAAAATACGCTTGTTAAAAAATGCTTATTCATAGTTACACCTTAATAGTTCCGTCACGGCAACCACACTGCCGTGTAGAAAGCCTTTAGTTAGTTGTTAGTCCTTTGTCTGTGACGAAGAACTAACGGCATGGGTGTAGAATAGTTGCCAACATAAATTGAATAAAGCGGCATAGTATTGAATAATTAACAACGTTTTGTTGACAATAGGGTTAATAATAGAGAAATGGATAGGATCGCAATGCTTAAAACGTTTGTGGTGGTTGCTAATGAAGGCAGTTTTACTCGCGCTGCGGATAGGCTTAACACCTCAAACCAGCTTATAAGTAAATATGTGGCTCAACTTGAAAAGCACTTAGACGTGCGTTTATTCAACCGCACTACCCGAAAGATTCACCTGACAGAAGCAGGGCAACAGTGTTTACTGCACGCCAATAACATATTGGAAAGTGTTAACGATATGGAGGGGCAGCTCGGCCTACTTAACACGCAAGCCAAAGGTGTACTACACGTAAGTGCCCCTGTATCCTTTTCTACCTTACATCTATCTTCAGCGCTCGCGGCGTTCCAACATGCTCACCCCAGCGTTTCTGTAAACTTACAACTGAATGATCGCAAAGTAGATGTGGTAGATGAAGGTCTGGATGTTGCGATTCGGGCTGGCTATTTGGCTAACTCTGCCCTCGTTGCAAAAAAGATCACTACACTTAACTTAGCCCTTTGCGCAGCGCCGGCCTATTTAGAAAAATATGGAACGCCCTCACATCCATCAGAGTTAAATCCAGAACATTACCTAGAATATTCCTATGTCAATTATGATAGCGACGGGTCAGAGTTAATGAAGGCGCTTAAAACTAATGCGCAAAAAGTCACGCCAAAACTTATTGCGAACAATGGAGAGGTGCTGACTAATGTGGCAATACACGGTGATGGTTATGTATTACAACCTACTTTTATTACCGGTGACGCGCTCAGGCGGGGTGAGTTGTTATCAATATTAGAAGACTATGTCCCACAAGCTATTTCCTTATATGCGGTATACCCACACCGTAAACTGGTTTCCAATAAGCTCCGCGTTTTTATCGACTTTTTGTGTGCCTACTTTGAAGATACTCCTTACTGGGACAAGCCGTTAAATGAGCCCATACAAAAACGTTAATGCAGGGGCCGCTATAAACACAGCCCCTACCATTTAAATTATAAAAACGTTTTAGTACTTACACTCTAAAGGTCTCAATGATGGCAGGCACGCCTGGGAACATACCGATTAAAGCCATTACCGTACATAGTACAATAAAAGTAATGCCCGGTATTAACCACCTACCCGCTTTGCCAAGTTCACCAGCCCGTTCTTTACATCCAACTAAGCCTAAGTTGTCGAGAAGCATAGTGAACGACCAACCAAACACAGGGTTAACCAGTACTGAAGAAATAACCACTAGTGCTGCAGATTGTGTTGTTTTTCCTTCTCGCGTCATTTGCATACCGGCTTCCATCAACGGTAAAAATACACCTACTATGAGTGCAACACACAACACGGGAGGCCAAATAGCAAGGTCCATTGGGTAACCCCAAATGGCAGCAACTACACACAATATGCCAGTTACTATCGCACCGCCTGGAATAGGTCTACGCGCAATTGACGCAGGTATTATGTAGGTTCCCCACGATGAAGCAATATTCCCCCCACCAAGTAAACTTCCCACTGCTTGGCGGCTAGATGCTGCAATCATGGTATCGTCGATATTCATGTGCGCTTTCTCACTATGCTTCGGATAGCTCAATTTCTGGAAAACCTGATGACCAAGAAAATCCGGAGACCACATAGACACCGCCAATACAGCAAATGGCAGTACCGCAATAAAATGAGACCAATCAGGTAGCCCCAGTTGCCACCCTGTATTTTCACCCCACCAATAGGCTGGGTTTAAGTTTGGCATACCCGGTGAGGTAGTAAATTCAAATGGCGCGCCTAGAGCAAAAGCAATAACCGCTGCCATGACTGCGCCTAAAGGAATAGCCAACCAACGCTTTTGAATATGCTCCAACCATGCATACATTAAAATGGTGGTAACAATAACCACAAAGGCTAAATAGGCCATGTCGAAACTCTCTGCCCACGCAAACAGTTTTTTCACCTGCCCAGTAATTCCAATAAATCCTAAATACAGTAAAAGGCCGCCACAAACGCCATTACTGGTTAGTTTTGCTAGTACACTGCCGCCCTTGGTTATCCCCAACAAAAAGCCAAAAAAACCAATTAACAACCCTAACGCCATAGGATGACCGCCCGACGCAACAATCAGTGGCACCAAAGGCAGTAACGGACCATGAGTACCCGCTAAGTTCTCTGACGGATTGAAAAACCCGGATATCAATATAACAAACAACACCGCAGCAATAAGTAGCTCAAAACGAACGTTTTCTACAACGAATTCAGCTGATAACCCTAACGGCGCAGCAAACACCCCTACAACGGCCGCAACCATTACAATTTTGCCTATTGTTGCCGCCATACCAGGCACACAGTCTTCCCACTCTAATCGGTAGTCTCTACCAGGTAGGTTCAGTCGCCAGCGCTTTGGCGCAATAATTTGTAATTCGTGATTGAGATAATCTTCTCTTGATTGAAACGTACTACTTGGCTTGTGAAGTTTTTGATAAGAATCGCTTTTTTGAGACACTTTACACCTTACGATTGCTGGAAGAATGGCAAGGCTATACCTGTTAATAGCGTGTAACAATGCGACTGTGGTCTTAGACGTAAACTGATTTCGCATTTATTTTATGCATAAAAAAACCCGCAACAGTGTGCGGGTTTCTAGAACTTGGCGGAGAGGGAGGGATTCGAACCCCCGGAAGGTTTGACCCTTCGCCTGATTTCAAGTCAGGTGCATTAAACCGAGCTCTGCCACCTCTCCAAGTGCTGCGTATCTTAATGATATTTTTCTGCGTGTAAAGTGCAAATCTAAATAAAGTGTGCCAAGTGGCGAATAGATAAACAAAATGTAAAGTAAAGGGCGTATTTCGTGCAAAATGCTCTTGTTTTGCGACAATTAGCTAATAACCAAGCTAAGTGAATCTGCAAAGCTTCACATTTTTGTAGACAGTTATTTTCAGCACCTTATAAAGGGATTAATCTTGCTTCCACTTCAACTTGTTCAACATGGCAAAGCCCCTCGGCCACTTCTACATCATAGGCATACCAGTATTCGTACCCTTCTTTTTGTACGGTAATGTTGTAAAAGCCTTGTCGCTCAAGTGCGCCAAACAACATCGTAGTAGAATCGCAATCAGAGGATTCTGGGTTGGTTAGCTCTTCTTCGTAGCTTGACTCTTGAAGTATGGCAGTGGCGCCACAAGAAATAGGTGCTTCGGTTACATCATCAATAACGGTTATAGCGATGCCTGGAATAACTTCAGTGGTACAAACAACGCCATCGTCGTTATCTGAATTACACCCTGCCAACAAGACGATGGGTAACACAGCTAAAAAGCGCTTCATAAATTCATCCTTAAACGAGTATTAGGCTTTCGAAAGTATTTTCTGTTTGTAAATCAAAGACTGAATACAAAACATACATCGAATTGAAGATAAAATCAGGTAATTTATTACAGGCATAAAATTGCAGACATAAAAAAACCCGCAACAGTGTGCGGGTTTCTAGAACTTGGCGGAGAGGGAGGGATTCATTCGCGCCGTCCATGGCGCTCACCCTGCGGGCAGCCTTCGGCTGTGCAAAATGGCTATCCTGCCATTTTGTCGAAAAACGGGGGTTCTCACCCTCCCTCTCATGTAAGCTTTAACTTTTCTTTTAACCATAAAAAAACACGCAACAATGTGCGGGTTTCTAGAACTTGGCGGAGAGGGAGGGATTCGAACCCCCGGAAGGTTTGACCCTTCGCCTGATTTCAAGTCAGGTGCATTAAACCGAGCTCTGCCACCTCTCCAAGTGCTGCGTATCTTAATGATATTTTTATGACTGTAAAGTAAAAATTAAAAAAAATAAGTTAAGTGATGGCATTTCAAACAATTAGTGCGCTAATTGCGCGGTTGACACGTAATTCATACTTACTAACACTATTTTCATTTGAAACTACTTGAAAATGGGAACTAAAACCCATACAACATACACTAATAGTTAGTTTACCGTTTTGGTTAAAGACAAAGTCCTTTTGGAGGAAACAATGGATCAACGTTCGATGTATTCAAGTGCATCTCAACCATCAGTGTTGCAAACGAACAAGGTTTTGCGCAACACCTATATGCTGCTTGCGATGACACTAGCGTTCAGTGCCGTTTGTGCTGGTGTTGCCATGGCTGTAGGTATTTCTCCTATGATGTCACTAGGCATGACCATTGGTGCATTCATTACTTTATTTGTTGTACAAAAGAAAGCTGAATCAGCTTCAGGTATTTATTGGGTATTTTTGTTCACCGGTTTAATGGGTGCTTCATTAGGTTACACGCTTAACTTCTATTTAGGTGTAGCAGGCCCAGGCTTAATTATGGAGGCGTTAGGTGCTACAGCGTTAGTCTTCTTCGCACTTTCTGGTTATGCACTTACTACCAAAAAAGATTTCTCGTTTATGGGCGGCTTCTTGGTTGTAGGTTTAGTTGTTGTGATTGTAGCGGCCATTGCGAATATGTTTTTCGCAGTACCGGCGGTAAGCTTGGCGATTAGTGCAGCTATCGTATTTATTATGTCTGGTTTCATCTTGTTTGATACAAGCCGTATCATCAACGGTGGCGAGACAAACTACATCCGCGCAACGGTTTCTTTGTACTTGAACATTTATAACTTGTTCACGTCTATGCTTCACCTTCTAGGTGCATTTGGCGGCGACGACTAAGTTCAACGCAAACGTTAAAGAAGACACCCCGTAACTGGGGTGTTTTTGTTTTTACGGCGCAGTTTTTATTACTAGAATAAACCTTAGATTTATCACTAAATTAATCACCAACCATATTGTAGAGTCATGGCACACTATTCAATTTTAGTAACAAGCTCCCCTTATGAAGGTCAACACGCACAACGTGCGGTTTCCTTTATCAATAGTGCTATTGCACAGGGGCATACTGTTAATAACGTCTTCTTCTATGGCCAAGGTGTGCATCATGCTAATGGCTTCATGGTAGAAGTGGGCGATGAATTTTATCCACTGGCTGCGTGGCAAGCGCTTAAAAACGATCATAACGTTACCCTACTCCTTTGTATTACTGCCGCAGTTAAACGTGGAATTGTTGGTGAGCAGGAAGCTGCTAGCGCCGGGGTATCAGGTGCTAATGTGGCAGAGGGTTTTGAACAGGCTGGTTTAGGTGAATTTTTTACCGCGCTTCACGATTGCGATAAGGTGGCACAATTTTAATGGCTACTTTACTGATTCGATTTACGCAAACCCCTTATCAATCTAGCACCAGCCAAGATGGGCTGGACTTTGCACTCGCTGCCACCAACTATGGCCATGAGATCATTGTGCTGTTCGAACAACAAGGTGTATTGCAGCTAACTAAAACTGAATCTGTTCGCGGAACAAAAAACCACAGTAAACGGTTAGGCTCCCTGCCCTTTTTCGATATTGAAGAATGTTACGTTTGCGAAGAAAGTTTAAAGCAGTCGCCTCTAGCTAACCAAAAACATGAGTTAATAGCGCAACTAGATGCTTCACTGTTATCAATTGATGAAAAGCTAGCACTGTGTGCGCGTGTAGACCATGTGGTGACCTTCTAATGCTCTTTATTGTAAAATCTTACCCGCTAAGTGCTGTAGCGGTTAAAACCCTTCAACAGGCGTTTATAAGTACTGATTCTGCCAACGCAGTTGTGCTAGTAGACGACGGTGTGTATTACACCCAACAGACTGGTCACGGTCTGTTGAGCAGTTTATCGAACACAATAAATGCCGGTGAAGCTATGCACAGTGCAACAAGCCTATTTGCCCTACAAGATGATATGGCGCTGCGTGGGCTATTCCATAAAGCGAGTCAAGCGCTTAGCCATGAAGCGAGTAGCGAAGACAATACGGAATCTGTCACACCAATATCGATGGATAAATTTGTAGCACTGACTGATACTTTTTATCCAGCTGTGCTCTTATAGGTGCGCTAATAGAAGCACTTACAAAACCTTATGCGTCAATTACAGAGCGTTATTAATGACCCAAGAACAGTTTCATTTTGAATTTAACGGCACTACCATCCCTACTGACAAGGCAGGCTATCTGCTTGATCACACCTTGTGGAATGAAGACATGGTGCCAACGCTAGCAGCAAACGAAAACATTACGCTTAGTGAGCCTCATTGGGAAGTTATTCGCTTTGTACGTCACTTTTATGAAGAGTTTGAAACTAGCCCTGCTATTCGTGCGCTTGTGAAAGCGATGGCAGCTAAATATGGGCCAGAAAAAGGTAATAGCCGTTATTTACAACGTTTGTTCCCTAAAGGCCCAGCCAAGCAAGCTACCAAACTTGCTGGGTTACCGAAGCCTGCAAAGTGCTTGTAAAAAGTGCTTGTAAAACCGGTTTACGCTAGCGCAAACGCTTAGGCACTTATTAAGGTTAACGAGGAGCAACACATGGATCTTATCTTCTTCGATTTAGACGGGACGCTGTTAAATAGCGAATCACAAATTTCAAACTATACCCGTGAGACCTTAGCCCTGCTGAAACAGAACGGCATTGCTTATACAGTGGCGACGGGCAGAACCATGCTGTCCGCTAACAGTATTATTGCAGAAGATAACTTTCTGCTGCCCCATATTTATAATAACGGTGTGGCTATATGGGACCCAACAGCCAATGCATTAACCCTCGAAAACCTAGTCAATACTAATGAGCTTGAATTCATTATTCATCTTGCGCATCAAAATGATATCACCCCTTTTGTTAACGTTATTGATGGCACATCTCATGTTGTTTATCACCCCACGGCAAAACACCCAATAGAACAAAATTTACTAGACAAATATTTTAAAAAGACGAACGCAATACTTCGCCCGATAAGCCAACTTTCCCTTTCCGCTAAAATAACCAACATCAGTATGATTGGCGACAATTCAACGGTTAGGAATATGTGGAAAACCATTAACGACGTTGAAAACCTTATTGCGTATTCAGGGCCCGCAATAGAGGGAAATTCTTTTAGTTGGATGGATATTCACCACCGTGCAGCAAGTAAAGGTAGTGCGGTCATGAATTTGAAACAACAACTGGGTGCTACCAATGTTATTTGTTTTGGCGACAGCGACAACGATTTAAGCATGTTTGAATTGGCTAATGAATGTTACGCCCCCGACAACGCTAAGACTGTTATCAAAAACGCAGCCAGTGAAGTGATTGGACATCATAATGAAGACGGTGTAGCGCGCTTTCTCAGGCAGCGATTTTCACTTTAATTAACAAGTACTAAACGGTAATTCCAATGCACGAAGCCATTTGCCTTTAGCTATTTATATCCCACATATATCACACATACAAATAAGCTCGCAGATAGAACATCTACGAGCTTAAAAATAGTCATTAAATATGAAATGTAAGTTGTGGCTCTAGACCTTAAAGGCTATGCCTCAAAGTGCATGCCTCAAAGTGCATGCCTCAAAGCGCATGCCTTAAAGGCTTACGCTTTTATCACTTCTACACCATTCATATAAGGTACAAGGGCTTTAGGTACCGTTACACTTCCGTCGGCTTGTTGGTAGTTTTCTAAAATAGCCACCAACGTGCGGCCAACTGCTAAACCAGAACCATTCAATGTATGAAGCAACTCAGGCTTGTTCGTTTCTGGGTTTCTGAAGCGGGCTTGCATACGTCTGGCCTGAAAATCTACCATGTTTGAACATGATGAAATTTCACGATACGTATTTTGCGCTGGCAACCATACTTCTAAGTCGTAGGTTTTACATGCGCCAAAGCCCATGTCACCAGTACAAAGCAACACTTTACGGTATGGCAATTCAAGCTTCTGTAAAATAGTTTCTGCGTGCTGAGTAAGTTCCTCTAACGCATCGAAACTATCTTCAGGCTTCACTAGCTGTACAAGCTCAACTTTGTCGAACTGATGCTGACGAATCAAACCACGGGTATCACGGCCATACGAGCCTGCTTCTGAACGAAAGCAAGGAGTATGCGCAGTCATTTTAATCGGTAGCGATTTCTCGTCTAGAATTTCATCACGGGCAATATTCGTTAACGGCACTTCTGCCGTTGGAATAAGTGAAAGCCCTTGGCCTTCTTCTGTTGCTGGCTGCGTATGAAATAAGTCTTCACCAAATTTAGGTAATTGCCCTGTGCCATACAGGCTGTCAGCGTTTACCAAAAACGGCACGTACATTTCATCGTAACCATGTTCGGTGGTGTGAACATCCAACATGAACTGGGCAATAGCACGGTTTAAGCGAGCCATCTCACGGCGCATCACTACAAAGCGACTGCCTGTTAATTTAGTTGCCGTAGCAAAATCTAAGCTGTTATTTAGCCCTTCACCAATATCAACGTGATCTTTCACGTCAAAATCGAAAGCGCGTGGCTCGCCCCAACGTGAAATCTCCACGTTGTCGTCTTCGTCTTTACCTTCAGGTACCGACTCATGCGGTAAGTTAGGAATGCCTTGGGTAAAGGCAGTGATTTCATCAAGCAATACTGTTAGTTCAGCTTTAGCCGCATCTAAGTCATCGCCTAATTTGCCCACTTCTGCCAACAAAGGCGCAATATCTTCACCTTGTGACTTTGCTTTACCAATGGACTTACTTCGAACATTACGTTCGTTCTGCAGATCCTGTGTTTTGGACTGAAGTGTTTTTCTTTTTTCTTCTAGCGAGTTAAATGTTGCTACATCGAGGTTATAACCACGGGCAGCCAAACGCTTGGCAGTTTCTTCTATATCGCTTCGTAAACACTTTGGATCTAACATGTGTTCCTACTTATCCTTTCATGAGTTCAATAGCCAGCCAACCTGCTAATAAGCAAGCGCCAACGTTAAGAAATATGTTAGCAATGGCTTTTAACCACAGCTCGTTTTCTAATAATGTGAGCGTTTCCACAGAGAATGTTGAAAATGTAGTAAACGCGCCCAACAACCCTACCCCAATTAATGCACGAAAGGGAGAGTCGGTTAATTCGTTGCGCTCAATAAAGCCGTATAGCGTAACTAAAGCAAATGAGCCTACAACGTTCACCGCTAGTGTACCAAAGGGCATATTTTTTCCAAACCAAGAATCTATGGTTGTGGTACAAAAATAACGCAAGCAAGCGCCAATTGCTCCGCCTGCTGCAATATAGCAGTATAAAATAACGCCTTGGGGCACAATATTCACCGTTTCTGATTATTTTGCGCGCTGCGCGCAGCTAAGTTAAGTTGATCTAAATAGTCACGTTTTGCTTTAAGCGCTTTCTCTAACCCGCGTTCGTTAGGCTCGTATAAACGAGTGCCTACAATGCTATCGGGCAAGTAAACCTCTCCTGCGGCAAAAGCATTAGGTTCGTTATGGGCATACCGATAGCCGTCGCCATGGCCTAAGTCTTTCATTAAGTCAGTTGGCGCATTACGTAAATGCATGGGAACCGGTGCATCTGAAGTTTTTCGAGCTAATGCTTTAGCCTGGCTAAATGCCATATAAACAGCATTACTCTTTGCCGCTAAGGCACAATAAACAGCAGCTTGCGCTATTGCACGTTCACCTTCAGCAGGCCCTACGCGATGAAAGGTATCCCAGGCGTTTATGCTTAACTGCATGGCTCTAGGGTCGGCATTGCCTATATCTTCCGAAGCAATGGCCAATAATCGCCTAGCGACATACAGCGCGTCACCACCACCGTCTAATATACGAGCGTACCAATATAATGCAGCATCAGGGTCTGAACCCCGTACCGACTTATGAAACGCCGATATTAAGTCATAAAATGTATCACCTTTATTGTCGTAGCTGGCAATTTTTTCGCCTACGGCTTGTTCAATATCGGCAATAGAAATAACACTGTTCTCGGTAAAGTCGGCTGCTAGCTCTAAATACGTAAGTAACCTTCGACCATCGCCGCCGCACAACCCTAATAAGGCGTTACTGGCATCTTCCTCAATGCTTAATTGGCGTGAACCTAGCCCTTTCTCTTCGTCGGTTAGCGCGCGTTGCATTAATTCAGCAAGCGCCTCTTGTTCTAACGCTTTAAGTACGTAAACCCGAACACGAGAAAGCAATGCATTATTTAATTCAAATGAGGGGTTTTCAGTGGTGGCACCAATAAAAGTGACGGTGCCAGATTCTACAAAGGGTAAAAACGCATCTTGCTGGCTTTTGTTGAACCTATGTACTTCGTCCACAAACAGCAAGGTACGTTGGTTATAGCGAGAGTTTTCTTTTGCGGCATCCATTGCAGCACGAATATCTTTAACACCAGAAGTTACCGCTGAAATGCGAATAACCGAAGCATTGGTATAGGTGGCAATAAGCTCGGCTAACGTTGTTTTACCCGTACCTGGCGGGCCCCATAAAATCATAGAATGGCAATGGCCTGCTTCTAACATTTTACGTAGCGGTTTGTTGGTGCCTAATAGGTGCGACTGGCCGGCATACTCATCTATGGTAACTGGCCGCAATTTAGCTGCTAGTGGCGCGAAAGGTTCAAGCGGTTCTTTATTATCGTTAATCATCTATTCTTTGCTATCGCTGATCATCAATAATATAGCTTTGCGGCACGTCTACAGAGAATAGGTTATCTTTAGCAGTATCAATAGCAAAATCTAAGTCTTGGTTGCTAAACACTAACGCACTGGTTTGGTCTTGTGCATCAAGCATATCAAGTGTCGACAGAATACCGTCGCTGTTGAACCCTAATGTCAGTGACTTTATTTGGCCATCTGTCGATTTAGGCACAATTTGGTATTGCTCTAACGTTGAACTGGCCTTCGCGTCATCAAGCTTACTGATCACAAAGCTATTCCAGGTTTCATCGTCGTTAGCCGTTAATAAAACAATAGGATTGTCTTTAATCGCTTGGTCTTGCGAAATAATAGTCACCTGTTCAACAAAGGTATCGATATTCCAAACCGCTTCACCATCGGCAATCAGCAAGGTTTCATCAGGAAAGGTGGTTTCCCAGCGAAGTTTATTGGGGCGCATCATGGTTAGGGTACCTTGCGCTTCATGCACAATATTACCTTGGGCATCCGTTACCGTTTGGTTAAAAGCAGCTTGGTATTGCTGTAAGCCATGTAGGCGTTTTTTTAAAAGTACATTCGCATCATCTGCTTTTGAAATTTGTTCAGCACTGTGAGAGGTAAATTCAGGCTTTGTTGCAGATTCAACCACCACTGCGGCCTCACCACTGATATCATTAATTGCCTCTACTGGCATTGCAGATAAGCTTAACGGCGCCGTTAGCGCCATTGCCATCATAATAGGTACTACTTTGTTCATTCTTTTTAATCCTTAGGCGCTGGCGGAGCTAATACTTCGCGGTTACCGTTGTGACCCTGTGCACTTACGACGCCACTAGATTCCATTTGTTCCACCAATCGTGCGGCGCGATTGTAACCAATTCTGAATTTGCGTTGCACACTAGAGACACTTGCCCTTCTTGTTTCGGTAACAAAGGCGACGGCTTCATCATAAAATGCATCAAATTCTTGATCTTCACCTTCGGCTTGTTCGCCGGGTAAAAGTACCTCGGCGGACGCTTCACCATTTAATATTTCATCAATATATTTAGGTGCACCACGACGCTTCCAATCTGCTACAACAGCATGAACTTCATGGTCGTCTACAAACGCGCCGTGCACACGTGTAGGTACTGGGCTACCTGGTGGCAAGTACAACATATCACCCATACCTAGCAGTGCTTCAGCACCTTGCTGGTCTAAAATAGTTCGTGAATCAATTTTACTGGAAACTTGGAATGCAATACGCGTTGGAATATTCGCTTTAATCAGGCCGGTAATAACATCTACCGAAGGTCGCTGCGTAGCCAAAACTAAATGAATACCAGCTGCTCGGGCTTTTTGCGCAATACGAGCAATAAGCTCTTCCACCTTTTTACCTACAATCATCATCATGTCGGCGAATTCATCTACCACAACCACAATAGCAGGCAGCTTTTCTAAATCAGGCGCATGGGGCTCCATGCTTTCTTCACTCTTCCACAACGGATCTTGAATAGGCGTACCAGCAGCAATCGCTTCTTCCACTTTTGCGTTGTAGCCTTTTAGGTTTCTTACCCCTAAGGCACTCATCAAGCGATAACGACGCTCCATCTCGCCTACACACCAACGAAGGGCGTTGGCCGCTTCTTTCATGTCGGTTACCACTTCGGCAAGCAGATGCGGAATGCCTTCATATACCGATAGCTCAAGCATTTTCGGGTCTATCATGATCATACGTACATCTTCTGGCGTGCTCTTATAAAGCAAGCTTAAGATCATAACGTTAACCCCAACCGATTTACCTGACCCCGTTGTACCTGCCACCAACAAATGAGGCATTTTAGCCAAATCTACTATCACAGGCTTACCGGAAATATCTGCACCTAACACCATGGTAAGCGGTGAACTATTGCGCTGGAATGCATCGCCGCCAATCACTTCACTTAAACGCACCATTTCACGTTTTTTGTTTGGAAGCTCTAAGCCTATAACAGATTTACCTGGAATAACTTCTACTACACGCACCGATATGGCCGACATGGCGCGTGCTAAATCTTTAGATAGCCCCGTAATTTTGCTTACCTTCACCCCAGGCGCTAAATCTAGCTCGAAACGCGTAATTACAGGGCCGGGATAAACACCCACTACCGTGGCTTCGATATTAAAGTCAGCCAGTTTCTCTTCAACTAGCCTTGAAATACCGTCTATCTCTTCCTGAGTGAGAGGGTTTTCGTGTTTATCTGCACGCTCAAGCAAGTCGAACGAAGGCATAGCCGTAATAGGTTCGCTCCCCTCCCCTTCATGACGAGTAATGGATTTTGCTCCCATCGCCACTGGTGTAAAGGGTTGATGTACTGGCTTAGGCGCTGGCTGTGGTGCTGGTGCTGATTCGGGAGCAGGCGCAGGCTGCGCGTCTAATGGCTCTGCATTAACAGGCTCAGCAGTGTGTTGTGCCTCAGTCGCTTGCGCTTCATCTAACGTATCGGTTTGCGATATATCGAAGGTTGGCTCAATCATTTCATCAGACTGCGACTGAGTATCTTGGCGATTAACTGCAGCTTCGTCATTACTAGAAGGCTTGGCTTCTTTCACTTTATTGCGCACTGCTTCACGCATACCAGATAAAGAAAAACTCGACTTAGGTTTGCTTTCACTATCAGTATTATCAGGCGTGTGGCGCTGTGTTTCAAAAGGCGGAACATCGTCATCATCAAACACATCATCAGGAACACCAAATGAAGGTTCACTTCGCTCTGCCTGAGGTGGCGGCGTATAGACAGGTTCAGGTGTTTCTGCGGGCTCGGCACGCATGCTGGTTATGTCTAATTCATCATTTTCAGACTTTGCACTACGAGAAGGAAGCGCAAGCCTTGGCATATCGAGCGCAAGTGCCTGTTGGGGTAAAGAGACACATTTGCGCCCAAACCAAAGCGTCATTTCACCAAGTCTGTCTACAATACTTAACCAGCTAATACCCGTGAGTAAAGTAAAGCCGGTACAGAAAAAACACAAAAGCAATAAAATAGTGCCTGCGGTATTAAAGTACGGCACAAGGGCTGAACTAATAACATCGCCAACAAAGCCGCCGGCAGAAAAGTTGTATATGTCGTCAAAATTTATACTGGCAATGCCCGTGGCACCCAGTGCCATCAATAAACCACCAATAATTCGTAAACCAATTGTGAGGTAATCGAACTCTTCCAAGGCTTTTATGTGCTGGAATAAGAACCAACCTAAAAAGGCGGCACCAAAAGGCAGTAGGTAAGCTAAAAAGCCAAAAGAGAAAAGTAATAAATCTGCACTCCACGCGCCGGTAGACCCTACCCAGTTATGTACGTCTAATTGCAAGCCGGCTTGGCTCCAGCCAGGGTCGCCCGGATGAAAAGATACTAATGCCAGCAATAAGAAAAAGGCGAAGACACAGGCTATTATCATGCCGGCTTCCCAAATTCGCTGAATCCCTGTTAATTGCGTCATAACCCTAAGTCACTTATTAAACTAAATTGATGTTTCGATGTTGTGATAATTCTACCGATAAAGAAGAATACAAATGCAGTGCCAATATTATCGTAATGTTTTCAATAAGTAATTTATTAATAAGGTGTATTACAAATCGGTTTACATACACCCACTATTGCAGGCGAAATTCACATTAACAATAACCACTGTATTTTTGCACAGCCTATCACAAATGCCCATAATTGAGCCATGCTTTCATTACTTCAAATTAATCCGAAGTGATGTTGTACTTTTCACTTCTTCCATGACTACATAGGTTCGTGACTCACTCACACCTGGAAGGCGCAGTAAGGTGTCGCCCAATAATCTACGGTAACTCGACATGTCTGCAACCCGAGCTTTAAGTAAGAAGTCAAAATCCCCTGACACAAGGTGACACTCTTGTATATCGTCATGGAGCCTAACTGCCGCAGAAAATTCTGCGAAGATATCTACTGACGTCTTCGTTAACGTTATTTCTACAAAAACGAGCATGGCAGCGCCTAGTTTTTCTGGATCAACCACTGCATGGTAGCCTTTTATATAGCCTTGGCTCTCTAAACGCTTAACGCGCTCTAAACAAGGACTAGGGCTCAAGCCCACGTCTTTAGCCAATTCCACGTTTGATATGCGCCCGTTTTTTTGTAGTGAAATCAGTATATTCCTGTCTATTCGGTCAAGGTGTTTTGGGGTTTTTACCAACATATTTTATTCCGACTAAATGACACAAAGCCAGATTATATGCTGCAACTCATATTTTTTCAGCACATAGTTCGTTTTTATCTCACGTATACTGAATCAAATAATAATCGGCAAGTGAGCCACTGGGCTAATCAATTAGAGGAAAAGTTATGTTAATCGGTGTACCAAAAGAAATTAAGAACCATGAATATCGCGTTGGCTTAACGCCTGCGGCAGTGAAAGAATTTACCAGTCATGGTCATTCAGTGTTAGTTGAGACGCTAGCCGGTGATGCAATTGGTTTTACCGATGAAATGTACGTTGAAGCTGGTGCTTCTATCGCATCTACTGCTGAGCAAGTTTTCGCTGAAGCAGAAATGATTATTAAAGTGAAAGAACCACAAACAAATGAATGTAAAATGCTTCGTAAAGGCCAAACCCTTTACACTTATCTTCATTTAGCCCCTGATCCTACGCAAACAGAGCTTCTTATTGCTTCTGGCGCAACCTGTATCGCTTACGAAACCGTAACCGACGACCGTGGTGGCTTGCCATTATTAGCGCCAATGAGCGAAGTGGCTGGCCGTATGTCAGTTCAAGCCGGTGCACATTATTTAGAAAAAGCACATGGCGGCAGCGGCACCCTTCTAGGCGGCGTTCCTGGCGTAGCACCGGGTAAAGTACTTATTATTGGTGGCGGTGTTGTAGGAACGCAAGCAGCTAAAATGGCTTTAGGCCTAGGCGCTGACGTTACTATTCTAGACCGTTCACTTCCTCGCCTTCGTCAGTTAGATGACATTTTTAATGGCCAAGTTAAAACGGTTTACTCAACAGTTGATGCTATTGAACATTACTCTTCAAAAGCTGATCTTGTTGTTGGCGCCGTACTTATTCCTGGCGCAGCAGCACCTAAGCTTCTTAACCGCGAACAAATAGCAGCCATGAAGCCAGGCTCTGTGTTGGTTGATGTTGCTATCGACCAAGGTGGTTGTTTTGAAACCTCTAAAGCCACTACACACCAAGACCCTGTATACATCATCGACGACGTAGTGCATTACTGTGTTGCGAATATGCCAGGTGGTGTTGCACGTACTTCAACGATGGCCCTTAACAATGCAACCCTTCCGTTTGGTTTAGCATTAGCGAATAAAGGCCCTGCTAAAGCCATGCTTGAAGATAAGCATTTATTGAACGGTCTTAACGTTCATGAAGGCAAAGTAACTTATAAAGCAGTCGTTGACGCATTAGGTGAAAAGTTAGGTTTAACTTATACACCTGCACAAGAAGCACTTAACGCGTAAGTAAATGTTTTTTGTATGTATTCGTTTGCTACTATTTGCTTGAAGTTAGCTAGTGGGCAACTAACTAATAGAGGCGTTTACCTGCTTTAACACATCCATAGGGTCGCTAGCTTGCGTAATTGGTCTTCCCATCACTAAATAACTTACGCCACTGTCGATTGCTTCTGGCGGCGTCATCACACGTTTTTGATCGCCCGCGTCACTCCCCTTAGGGCGTATGCCAGGAGTCACCAACAAAAAGTCTTCGCCAATTTCATTACGTAGCATCACGGCTTCTTTAGCAGAACACACCACACCATCTAAACCCGCTTGGGCAGTTAACGATGCGAGGCGCAACACTTGTTGCTCGGGCGTTACATTATCAATCACGCCGCTTAGCTGCGATTGATCCATGCTGGTAAGTACTGTAACCGCAATTAATTTGGTTTCAGGACGGCTACTTTGCGCAATACCTTCTTTGGCTGCCTGCATCATTGGAAGTCCACCGCTGGCGTGCACGTTTACCATCCACACGCCAAGTTCAGCGGCTGCTTTACACGCTTTACCTACGGTATTAGGGATATCATGAAATTTCAAATCAAGGAAAACGTCAAAGCCTTTCGCCACTAAAGATTTTACAAACTCAGGACCAAATAAGGTGAACATTTCTTTGCCCACTTTAACTTTACACAGGCTGGGATCTAATTGGTCTACAAACGAAAGTGCTTGTTCTTGGTTGTCATAGTCGAGTGCAACAATAACGCGAGGTTCTTGCATGGTGAAGTTATTCTCCGTCTAGCCCTTTTATTGGTTTTACTACGCCCCATTTTTTACACGAAGGACATAGCCAGTAGAGTTTACGCCCAGAAAACCCGCAGCTATGGCAGCGGTATTTAGGGCGTTGCAACATTTGCTTTTCTACCAATTCTTTTAATATACGTAAGCTCTCTGCTGAGGTCTTATCGTCTAACTGGTCGATATACAACCCCATTAAGGTTTTGAAGCCACGCATGGTTGGGCGTTTACGTAATTGTTCTAATAGGTAATCCGCCGCTTGCGTGGTATCGCCTTTTTTCAACAATACATCAACCATGGCAAGGTACGAGGTTGCACATTCTTGCCAATGGGCTTCTAAGCTTTCTGCGAAATTATCCCAGTCACCGGTTTCTTCCGCAATTTTTTCTAAACTGGGAACCGCTTCACTGAACCAATTAATGTCACGCTCTGCCACTTGCACAAAATACGCCCGTGCGTCGCTGTAACGTTGTTGTTGAAGTGCAAGCTGCCCAAGCATTAACCACGGCCTTACCGCATGCTCATCGGCGTTAACGGCCTTTTGAAGCAAGGACAACGCAGAGCCCTGATCATCGTCTTTTAGCTTCGCTACCGCATGCTCACAATAAAAATGCGCTAAGCGTTCGCACACATCATCGTTGTCGCCATGGCATTCCACCATGCGCTCGGCAAGCTCAATGGCTCTGTCCCACTCTTTGGTGGTTTGGTAAATACTAAATAGCTGTGTTTGCGCCACCAAATAGTGCTTGTCGCTATTAAGCAATTGAAGAAAGGCGTTTTCAGCCCGTTCTAAGAAACCAGCGTGGGTGTAATCGTGCCCAAGTTCTTTTAACGCGCTTTCACGTTGCGTAGGTTGCAGCTCGTCTCGGCTTACTAGGTTTTGGTGAACCTTTATGGCTCTGTCTATTTCGCCGCGGTGGCGAAAGAAGCTGCCCATCGCAATGTGAGTTTCAACCGTATCGCTGTTCACATTAATCATTTTGATTAAGGTGTCTACCGCTTTATCTGGTTGATCGGAAAGGAGGAAGTTTAAGCCTTTATAATAATGCTTAGAAAGAATACTAGACTGTTTACGTTGTGCTTGGCGAACACTGTTACGGCCCATAATCCATCCGTAACCTGCTGCAACAGGCAAAAGTAAAAACAGCAGTTCGAGCATATTAGTGTTCTTTTTTCAGGCTATTGATTTTTGAGTTCGCCGACAACAACTGCACGCGTAAACGCAACCAGCTTGCTGACATAATAAGTATCCCGACTAACACACCCAAAGAAAGCGCAATAGCAATAAGGGTGGAAACCCGCATGTTAGCTTGAGCAATAAGATAGTTAACGGTGATATAGGCTTCGTTTTGTGTGCCAATGACAAAAGCAAATGTCAGTAATACCAAAATGGCGAGTATTGTGAGGATCCCTTTCAAGACCAAACCCTTCTTGTACGTAATTAATAAAGAATAGCAAAATGCAGCAAGAGATAACACCAAAACCCAAGGTTTTAGTTGTGCTTACTTAGCGTTAGGCGGTGGCTTCATCTTCTGATAAAGGGCGCTCTTGCTTTGCAATTAATTTGGCCATAACCAAGTCGTGATGCAATGCAGACATATTAGTCACAAAAATACAGTGTGTATAGCCAGCTTGCATGGTTTCTAATTTATCGTACATTGCCTTATCAAGTTTAGACAGCTGTGCTAAGCGCTTCTTTGTCAGCGGTGTAGTGGCGCCATAACAGCGTATAGCCGTTACATTAGTGGCACTCACCTGCACTTTTTCTTCTTCTAGCTGATTTTGAATTTGCGTGCGTAATTTAGAATAAAGAAAATCGCTTTCTTTTATGTATACCAAGCGATTGTCGCTTTTACGTACACAATGCACCACTAGATTGTTTTCAACATCGCCTTTAAACATGGCTTCAAGCATCATCGATTTAGGCTTAGCTACCGCTTTATCAGCAAAAAAGCCATGTAATGGAATAATATTTGCCGTACGAGAAAATGGGTACAAGTCGTCAGATGAATCGCTTTGATATACGGTTTTAAGTCTATCCAGAATATGCCTGTTCATGACGCAAAGCACAGAAAGCGAAGGCATATGGCGTACGGCTAGTTCCCAAATGAATCGATGGGTTGAGCGTTGAATACGCGCAATGTCTCTTATTTTGAAATACGCGGTATTTTCTTCAACCATGGCGTCAACATTTGCCCCAGCTTTAGATTTTTTCACATCTTCTAAGCATAAGCGCACAACGCCTGACGCAGCGTCATAGTGAACAACCTTATACCTCTCATTTTTAATTTTAAGATCTGGTACCGATACCCGTACATCGCTTTGCAGCTCAGTGCCTGGGGCAACCATTAACTTCATACCACTGGCAGATAAATCGGCAACACGTACATTAATTGAAGATAGCAGCCCTACTTTTATCATGGCGACTTTATCGATGATATAGCGGGTCTCAGAACGCCTATCAAGATCATCTTCCATCACGAAATCGATGGACCAGTTGTCGCCCGTAGCCCGCAGCGTTTTCGATAAGGGTTTAAAATCACACTTTTCGCTGAGGGTTAAATTAGTAAGGTACATAGAGATATCTCGGCAGTACATTACATGGCTTAACGCAGCAAGATGTTCAAATTCTTTGCTAGGGATGTCATGAATAGCGAATGCTTTTACTTTATCTTCTCGGCTTACCTCTTCTAAGCGGCACTGCGTGCAAGTAAACTCCCCACTTTTAACCAGTAGATAAACGATGGCATTGAGTTGCCCAAGTTCTACAAGTTGGCGATGGGTTGCAGTGATAGTAATTTGACCGCTTTTGGTTTTAATCACACCATGGAAGATAAAAGCTTCATTGTACTTATGTAATTCTTGGACCAAATTTTCAAAATGCGTTTTGTCTTGCAGACTCGCTAGTAGCTTCTCTGAATTATTGTTGTCCACATTCGCTTTAGTAAATAGCGCAATAATTGGCTTAAGCGATTTTTGATGGGCAGAAAGAAAAACTGGCAACCAGGGGCTGTTTTCTAAAATACGGTCGCGTTCGAGGTCTTGCATGGCCCTTTCAATTTCTAAGTCTCGCTGCAAAGGCTGTTTATACGACGTGCCTTTAATGTAGCGCTTCAAATTATTAAGCAGGCTAAGATCGGTTTCTGATGAAACCGTAAAAAATGACTCGTACTTACCTAAGTGCTTATTGTACTTAATGGCATCGAGTTCGTAGGTAATTTCAGTCGGTTCGGTGGTTAAGCCCATTACTTCGGGTATAACGAAGGTAATAATATCCCCGGTGGAAACGTTAGGCGGTCGTTTTGTTTCAACAGCAATACCGGTAAAAGAAAGGGAGCTTACGGTGCAATGCCTCCCCTTTTCAAAATCTACGGAAGACACGGTGAAGTTGGGTCTTACAGCAATGTCGTCACCAAAATCTATATCAGTAAATGACTGGCTTTCTACATTAAATGCTTCAACAATTTTTTTAAATTGATCGCGCTTAATTTGTGTTTGATAAAAATCGGAGTTCATCACCGATTCAAACACCCCTACGGTATATCGTTCTTGATATAAGGCAGTTTCATTTTGAAGGATTTTAGCGCCCACTTTGTCTAAACGCATGGGGATGCCAAAATGTTTAAACTTCATGACAGGGAATTTCGCGAACGCAGAATTGTCCGCAGATGCATCAGTTAAAGACGTAAGCCTAACGACTTCCTCTTTAATGATTTTGCGGATATTGCCTGGGAGCCGCTTTGAAAATTTATTAATACCTTCCAATAAGCGATTATCTTGCTCATAAGGAATTAAGGCACGAATAAGCGGCTGATACTGCTTTATGATTTGTTGTTCTTCGCCGGCCGACATTGGTACACCATGCACCGTATTTAATTAACTACAATCTATTCAGATTTGAAAATAAAACCTGCATCCAGATATAAATTTAAACTTAAGTAACGAATATACCAAATTTTTTTTAATAGATATAAAAAAACCGCAACATGTGCGGTTTTTTTTATTTAAGCTATGGAGGCGTCTACTCTTTCTCGAAGCTCTTTTCCTGGCTTAAAGTGAGGGACATATTTGCCATCTAACTCTACTGTTTCGCCAGTTTTCGGGTTACGTCCCACGCGCGGAGCGCGGTAATGTAATGAAAAACTGCCGAAGCCTCGAATTTCAATCCTGTCGCCTTTTTGAAGGGTCTGGGCCATCTGTTCGAGAAGTTCTTTAATTGCCAGTTCAAGATCTTTTGCAGGAATTTGACGCGCTTGATCCGCGAGCCGTTCAATTAATTCAGACTTGGTCATACTAACCTCGTTTCAATATTATCGTTAAACAGCTACTGCGAACAAGGGAGTGCAAGACACTCCCACATATAGCTTATTATTCGCCTTTAGCAGCTTTAAATGCTTCTGCCATTGCGCTAGCAAAACCAGCATCTTCTTGCTGATTAACCTTGTCGATAGCTTCTTTTTCGTCAGCCTGATCTTTTGCTTTCACAGATAGGTTAACGGTGCGGTTTTTACGGTCAACGCCCATAAATTTCGCTTCGATGCTGTCGCCAACGTTAGCAGCTTCAGTTGCGTCTTCAATACGGTCAACAGATAAATCTGCAACGCGAATGTAGCCATCAACTTCTTCAGAAAGGTTAACTGTAACGCCTTTAGCGTCAACTTCAGTAACCGTACCTACAACGATAGCACCTTTCTTGTTATCTGTCAGATACTTGTTGAAAGGGTCTTCTTCGATTTGCTTAACGCCAAGAGAGATACGCTCACGCTCAGGGTCAACTTGAAGAACAACAGCTGAGATTTCGTCGCCTTTCTTATAGTCACGAACAGCGTCTTCACCAGACTTGTTCCAGCTAATGTCAGAAAGGTGAACTAGACCGTCGATGCCGCCGTCAAGGCCGATGAAGATACCGAAGTCAGTAATAGACTTGATCTTACCAGACACTTTGTCACCTTTTTCGTGTGACTTAGCGAAAGTTTCCCAAGGGTTGTCGATGCACTGTTTAAGGCCTAGAGAAATACGACGACGTTCTTCGTCGATTTCAAGAACCATAACGTCAACTGTGTCACCTAGGTTAACAACCTTAGATGGGTGGATGTTCTTGTTAGTCCAATCCATTTCAGAAACGTGTACAAGACCTTCAACGCCGTCTTCGATTTCAACGAAGCAGCCGTAATCGGTAAGATTCGTAACCTGACCAGAGATCTTAGTACCTTCTGGGTAACGTGAAGCAATTTCTTGCCATGGATCGTTGCCCATTTGCTTCATGCCAAGAGAAACACGTTGCTTCTCTTTATCGAACTTAAGTACTTTAACGTTGATTTCGTCACCAACATTTACGATTTCACTTGGGTGCTTAACGCGCTTCCAAGCCATATCGGTAATGTGTAGTAGACCGTCTACGCCACCAAGGTCAACGAATGCTCCGTAATCAGTAAGGTTCTTAACGATACCTTTGATTTCGTGGCCTTCTTCAAGGTTAGCAAGAAGAGATTCGCGCTCTGCGCTGCTTTCTGCTTCAATAACGGCACGACGTGAAACAACAACGTTGTTACGCTTAGCGTCAAGTTTGATAACTTTAAATTCTAGCTCTTTGCCTTCAAGGTGAGTTGTGTCACGTACTGGACGTACATCAACCAATGAACCAGGAAGGAAAGCGCGCACTGTGTTAACTTCAACAGTGAAACCGCCTTTAACTTTACCGTTGATAATACCTTTAATGGTAACTTTATCATCGTAAGCTTTTTCCAGCTCAACCCACGCTTCGTGACGCTTCGCTTTTTCGCGAGAAAGGATTGTTTCACCGAAACCATCTTCTACTGCGTCTAGAGCTACATCTACTTCGTCACCGATAGCGATTTCAAGCTCGCCTTCAGCGTTTTTAAATTGGTCAGCTGGTATAGCACTTTCTGATTTCAAGCCTGCATCAACAAGAACGATGTCTTTGTCGATAGAAACTACAGTACCTTTTACAATTGAACCTGGACGTGTTTCTAGTTCTTGTAAGCTTTCTTCAAAAAGTTGTGCAAAATTTTCAGTCATAAGGTTTAAATTAACTTTAAGTTGATATCCACGCTTCAAATCCGGATAACGTGGGGTTATTAGTAAAAGCCGCCACTCCCTGTGGTAGCACTGCTTTGAATATCTTAAAAACTCACCTTACTTAAAGGCGCGAATTGATGATATCCATCGCTTTTTCAAAGACTTGGTCTATATCCAAGTCCGTTGAGTCTATAATTACCGCATCTTGAGCCGGTACCAATGGCGCCACTGAACGTTGTGTATCTCGCTCATCTCTGGCCTTGATATCGGTTAAAAGGCGCGCAATATTAACATCCATACCTTTAGCTTTCAACTGGCTATAGCGACGTTCAGCACGGGCTTCGGCGCTAGCGGTAAGAAATATCTTCACTTTTGCGTCGGGGAAAACCACTGTACCCATGTCTCGACCGTCGGCGACAAGGCCAGGATCTTGTTGAAAAGCACGTTGACGTCGAAGCAAAGCTTCACGAACGCGAGGTAACGCGGCAACCTTCGATGCAACACTACCCACTTCTTCAGTACGAATGTCGTCAGTTACGTCTTCACCTTCCAAAATGACACGTGTGGTGTCTTTGTCAGTTTCAAAACTTACATCAAGACCCGTTGCTAACGGAACAACACATTCTTCATCGTCGCACGGTAAGTCGTGGTGTAGAGCTGCGACAGCCAGAACACGATAAATCGCGCCGCTATCTAAAAAGTGCCATCCAAGCTTCTTTGCGAGTAAGCTACTTAACGTTCCCTTACCTGCACCGCTGGGACCGTCAACCGTGACTACGGGTGTAGAATGCATACCTGCTCCAGAATTTATAAAATACGTAAAAATCGCGCGCAATTATACGCGTTAAGTAGAGATAAGCAATGCCATCGAGCGTTGATGGCATTGTACATAAGGCTAAATTTCGTTTTAAAAATAATACGCTATGAACGAAATAAGGTCTTTTTTCAGACTAAGAATAGAGTGTGGCAAACCGTGTGAAGTAATCAGGGAAGGTTTTGCGGGTACAACCTGGGTCGTTAATGGTTACCGGCGTATCACTGAGTGCTACTAGCGAAAAGCACATGGCAATGCGATGATCGTTATAGGTATCAATGGCAGCATGCTTTAACATATCCGTTGGCCATACTTTTATATAGTCATGCCCTTCTTCTACTTCTGCACCCAACTTTCTAAGCTCAGTGGCCATGGCGTTTAAACGGTCAGTCTCTTTTACTCGCCAGTTGTAGATGTTAGTAATACTGGTTGGCCCTTGTGCAAAAAGTGCAGTAGTGGCAATGGTCATGGCCGCATCAGGAATATGGTTCATATCCATGTCTATACCCTTAAGTGGAGCCCCTGTTACTTCCACATATTCATCATGCCAAGTGATTTTAGCGCCCATGGCTTCAAGCACATCGGCAAAGCGAATATCACCTTGGATGCTATTTTTACCAATTCCGGTTACGCGTACCGTGCCGCCTTTAATGGCGCCGGCTGCAAGGAAGTAAGAAGCCGATGAAGCATCACCTTCCACCATAAATTTACCTGGCGAACGATATGATTGCCCTGCACTAATGGTGAATGTTTGATAGTTATCGTTGTTTACTTCAACACCAAACTTCGCCATGGTATCTAGGGTAATATCGATATACGGTTTTGACACTAATTCGCCTTTAATACGAATGGTCACGTCACCAGTAAACAAGGGTGCAGACATTAATAGTGCAGTCAAAAATTGACTCGACACACTACCGTCTACTTCCATTTCACCGCCGGATAACGTCTTACCCTTAATTTGTAGCGGAGGAAAACCGTCGTTTTTAAGGTATTCAATTTCCGCGTTACCCATGCGTAATGCATCAACCAAATCGCCTATAGGGCGCTCTTCCATGCGCGGCTCACCGGTAAGTACGACTTCTACCTTACTTGCAGCGAGTGCAGCGCATAGTGGGCGCATTGCCGTACCTGCATTACCTAAGAAAAGTTCTAATGGCTCGGCAACTGAAAACGCCCCGCCGTTACCCACTACTTTACAGCGAGTTTTATCTTCACTAAGTGAATAAGTAACGCCAAGTTTGGTTAGCGCATTTAGCATATGCTCAATATCTTCACTATCAAGCAAGTTTGTTAGTTCGGTTTCGCCTTCAGCTAATGCAGCAAGCAGTAATGCTCGGTTCGACAGGCTTTTAGACCCAGGAACGTTTACTTCCCCTGATACTTTGCTAATAGGTTCTAATGTTAACTGTTCCATGACTACCCGTTTACTCGTTCAAATTCACGCATAAATTCTACTAACGCCATCACCCCTTCAACGGGCATAGCGTTATAAATGCTAGCACGCATTCCGCCTACAGAGCGGTGACCTTTTAATGCCATTAAACCAGCATCTTGTGCTTGGCGTAAAAATAGCGCATCTAATTCTGGGTTAGCCAACTGAAACGGCACATTCATTTTAGAACGATTGTCTGGGTGTACTTGGCTAGCATAAAAATCAGAGCTGTCGATAGCAGAATACAACAATGATGCTTTTTCGCTGTTGCGTTTTGCCATAGCATCAACGCCGCCCATCTCTTTGAGCCACTCAAACACTAACCCCGCCAAATACCACGAGAACGTGGGCGGCGTGTTATACATAGAATCAGCTTTAGCGGCTAATGCGTAGTCGAAAATAGACGGTGTTTCTTTACGAGCTTTGCCCACTAAGTCTTCACGAACAATCACTACCGACAAACCACTTGGGCCTATATTTTTCTGCGCACCGGCGTAAATAAGACCGTGTTTAGCAACATCAACAGGCTGAGACAAAATAGTAGAAGACATATCAGAAACCAGCGGTACATCGCCAGACTCTGGTAACCAATCGTAGGCGATACCGTCAACGGTTTCATTCGGGCAGAAATGATAATACGCTGCAGATTGATCTACATTGGCCAGTGAGGGTTGCGGCATGTAATGCAAACCCTCTTTTTTAGAAAGCTCGCCTACCACTACAGCATTATTGTATTTCGCAGCTTCACTCACCGCACCATCAGACCAAGACCCACTGACTAAGTGAAGACTGGTGTCTGAAGCAGACGATAAATTAAGGGGAACCGCTGCAAATTGACCACGTCCACCGCCATGGGTGAAAAGAACATGATAATTTTTAGGAACCGAGAGTAATTCGCGCAAATCTTGTTCAGCTTTGGCTGCTATCTCGATGAAATCTTTTCCGCGGTGACTGACTTCCATTACCGAGCAACCTGAGTCGCGCCAGTTAGTAAATTCAGCTTGTGCTTTTTGCATTACGGCTTCAGGCAACTTTGCCGGGCCAGCGCTAAAATTGAAAACCTCTTTCATTGCGTTTTTCAACACCTATAAAATAACAAGCGGCCTAAGCCGCTTGTAATAAAGAACACCGATAACTGCCCGCTTTTAAATTAAGCGGGCAATACCCTACTCTTCTGTCGTTGAGCTGTCGCCGTCTTGTGCAGCGTTTTCTTCTTGCTCAATAGGTTCTTCTATAGCGATTGGATTGCCATCTTCATCTAACTCTAGCAATTCTTCTACTACTTCTTCTATACGTTGTAAGCCAACAACGTGTTCATTCTCAACAGTACGGATTAAGCGAACACCTTGGGTATTTCGACCTACCACTGATACTTCACCAACGCGGGTACGTACTAAAGTACCTTGGTCAGAAATAAGCATGATTTCATTGGCTTCATCAACTTGAACCGCGCCAACCACTTTACCATTACGCTCAGAAACCTTAATCGATACTACACCTTGTGTAGCACGGCTCTTCGCTGGGTAATCTTCAAGCGGTGTACGTTTACCAAAACCGTTCTCTGTGGCAGTAAGGATAGGACCATCACCACGAGGTACAATTAGGGACACAACGCGTTGGTCGTCTTGTAATCTGATACCACGAACACCGGTAGCGGTACGACCCATTGGACGTAGTGCTAATAGTTCTTCGCCAGTTTCAGGATCTAATTTAACGTTACCTGTTTCGCTGTCACGCAGTTTTTCGTTAAAGCGAACCACTTTACCCGCGTCTGAGAACAACATAATGTCGTCATCACCATGGGTAATGTCAACACCAATTAGTTCATCACCTTCGTTCAAGTTAACAGCAATGATACCGCTTGAACGTGGGCGTGAATAAAGGCTTAAATCGGTTTTCTTCACCGTACCGTTAGCCGTCGCCATTAATACAAACTTACCTTCTTCAAATTCTTTGATAGGTAGAATTGCAGTAATACGCTCGTTATCTTCTAAAGGAAGAATGTTTACAATTGGACGACCACGCGCGTTACGGCTCGCTAACGGCAATTGATACACTTTCAACCAGTACAAACGGCCACGGGTTGAGAAGCAAAGTATGTGGTCATGAGTATTCGCAACGAGTAGCTTCTCAATGAAATCTTCATTCTTCATCTTGGTAGCGGATTTACCACGGCCACCACGACGCTGAGATTCATAATCATTAAGTTTTTGATACTTCACATAGCCTTCACGAGACAAGGTAACAACAACATCTTCTTGTTCGATTAGGTCTTCAATATCAATATCGTGACTAGCAGCAGTAATTTCAGTACGGCGCGCGTCACCAAATTCTTCACGAATTTTTTCAAGCTCTTCTTCAATCACTTCCATTAATCGCTCTGGGCTATTAAGGATGTGAAGTAGTTCAGCGATTACTTCTAGAAGCTGTTTATATTCTTCAAGAATTTTTTCGTGCTCAAGACCAGTCAGTCTGTGCAAGCGAAGGTCTAGAATAGCTTGTGCTTGTTGTTCGGTAAGGAAGTATTGTCCGTCACGAATACCAAACTCAGGCATTAACCAATCTGGGCGTGCAGCATCATCACCAGCACGTTCAAGCATTTGCGAAACATCGCCTAAATCCCACCCTTGTGCGACTAACGCTTTTTTCGCATCAGCAGGACCAGGTGAGGCTTTAATTAGCTCAATGATTGGGTCGATATTGGCTAGCGCAATAGCTAAACCTTCAAGGATGTGTGCACGGTCGCGAGCTTTACGTAGTTCAAATACCGTTCTGCGGGTAACGACTTCACGGCGATGCAGAATAAAGGCTTCTAAGGTCTCTTTTAAGTTAAAGACTTTAGGCTGGCCGTTATCTAACGCAACCATGTTAATACCGAATACCGTTTGTAACTGCGTATTGGCATATAAATGGTTAAGCAGTACTTCTGCTGATTCGTTACGTTTTACTTCAACAACAATACGCATACCGTCTTTATCAGACTCGTCACGTAGTGCAGAAATACCTTCGATACGTTTTTCTTTAACTAGCTCAGCAATTTTTTCAATAAGGCGAGCTTTGTTAACCTGGTACGGAATTTCATTAATGATAATGGTTTCTTTACCGTTATCTTCCGTTTCAATTTCCGCTTTGGCGCGCATGTATATTTTGCCGCGACCGGTACGGTAAGCGTCATCAATACCTTTACGACCACTGATCATAGCGGCAGTTGGGAAATCAGGACCAGGGATATGAAGCATTAAGTCATCAATCGTAATTGATGGGTCTTTAATAAGGGCAATACAACCGTTGATAACTTCAGTTAAGTTATGTGGCGGAATGTTAGTTGCCATACCTACCGCGATACCAGAAGAACCGTTTACCAGTAAGTTAGGAACCTTGGTAGGTAACACTTCTGGAATGTGTTCAGTGCCATCGTAGTTAGGTACGAAGTCGACGGTTTCTTTATCGAGGTCGGCAAGAAGTTCGTGGGCAATTTTTGCCATACGTATTTCGGTGTAACGCATCGCAGCGGCTGAATCGCCATCTACCGAACCAAAGTTACCTTGGCCGTCTACCAACATATAGCGAAGTGAGAATGGCTGGGCCATACGTACAATAGTATCGTATACCGCAGAATCACCATGTGGGTGATACTTACCAATTACATCACCTACCACACGGGCAGATTTCTTGTATGGTTTGTTGAAGTCGTTTTTCAGTTCGTTCATTGCGAACAGCACACGGCGGTGTACAGGCTTCAAACCATCTCTCACGTCAGGCAATGCTCGCCCGACAATAACGCTCATCGCGTAATCGAGATAGGAGTTCTTTAACTCTTCCTCAATATTAACGGGGAGGATTTCGTTAGCGTTATCAGACATAAACTGCTTAATCCCTTTATTTCGGTTTGTTCTGCATTATCTATTTAGCTCAATCTACACAATATAGAGAAGCAAATGATAGATTTGCATTGTTATTATGGGGTCATAATCTTGCTTCGAGTGTAACACTTGATGACACATTTATGTAGCGCTTAATTGCCCTTCCTTACGTACTCGTGAACAAGCGATTATTTTTCGTTCAAGCAGACACTCGAAACTACATTCAAGTGCCAAAAACGATGCCTTAACGCTGGTTTTGCGTTATGTTATTGCTCTTATATAGGCAGTGTTTAATTAATTGCAGATAGCTTCTATCTGTCGAGCGGCATTAGTCATGCGCGTTCTTTTGCAAAATCGGTATGTAAAAATCGATGCGATAAATCAATGCAAAATAATTAGCAGGCGCAGAAAGGAAAAAATATAAATGACAAACGTTGATGAGCAGGAAATTGATAAGTTTTCAGAGTTAGCCTCACGGTGGTGGGATCCTGAAGGTGAGTTCAAACCTCTACATTTAATTAACCCACTTCGTTTAGATTTTATTAACCAACACAGTAACGGCTTGTTTAACAAAAAAGTGGTGGATATTGGTTGTGGCGGCGGCATATTGGCAGAGTCTATGGCGAAAGCCGGTGCTGAAGTTGTGGGCCTTGATATGGCAAGTGCCTCATTAGAAATTGCCAAGCTTCACGGTTTAGAGTCGGGCATTAACGTTGAATACCACTGCGTGACCGCTGAATCATTCGCAAACAGTCATGCTGGCCAGTTCGACGTTGTTACTTGTATGGAAATGCTAGAGCATGTGCCAGACCCCGCTTCAGTAGTGCGTGCTTGCGCTAAATTGGTTAAGCCTGGCGGGCATGTTTTCTTCTCTACATTAAATAGAAATATAAAGTCTTATTTAATGGGGATCGTTGGCGCTGAGTATTTATTAAAGCTTGTGCCAAAAGGCACGCATGATCATTCTCGATTCATTAAACCTTCTGAACTCATGCAGATGACAGATGAAGCTGGTTTGTTACCACGAGACATGACCGGCTTACATATGGACCCCGTTTCCCAAGGTTTTTATCTGTCTGACCGGAATGTGGATGTTAACTACCTACTATATACGGTGTCGCAAGATTAATTAGCACTACATATTGGGGCTTGTTGATAATTTCAACACCACATATCGTGTTTAGGTATTAAGTACGATATTAAGTTAAATTATTTTAAGCCTCGATCATTTTTTCGAATAGTACTTGCAATCAGTATATTTAAGGCTTGTAGAAAGCTAAAAAGTTAGTCACTACTAACCTAAAATCCGTGCCAGTTTAAGTGGTCGTTTAAGCACCAGATATTGGGTTGCATTGTGACGCAAACCTCACTATCTTGTGTTTAATCCAACGCGGGATCCCAAAGCGAATTTTTGGGAAATATTGAGATCGATAACGATCCTTTCACTGCGTTTTTTTCGGATGATCAGACAAAACATACTATTAATGAAAAGAATTCAGCGGCTTCTCTCAAACTTATGCGCTAATAAGTTTAGGGTTGGTCGTGGTTAGTTGTGTAAATCGCGCAAATGGTCTTACGCAGATGTATTACTTCGCAGCGAAACAACTAACTTAAAAAGAATACACATTATAACAGGGTGATATACCCACGCCTCGCGCGCTAACAGACAACGGCCAGAGTAACATGAATAATAGTTTATCCGTCACCAAGCGAAATGGTGAACAAGAATCCATCGACCTAGAAAAAATTCATAAGGTGGTGACATGGGCTGCAAAAGGACTTGAAAACGTCTCAGTTTCACAAGTTGAAATTAAAGCTCAAATTCAGTTTTTCGACGGTATTAATACCAGCGAAATTCACGAAACCCTTATTAAATCAGCGGCAGACTTAATTTCTACCGACGCCCCTGATTACCAATACTTGGCAGCTCGCCTTGCTATTTTCCACCTTCGCAAGAAAGCCTACGGTCAGTTCGAGCCCCCTGCACTGTTTACCCATGTCACTAACATGGTTGAGATGGGTAAATACGATAAGCATTTAATTGAAGATTATACTGCTGAAGAATTTGCCGAGATGGATACCTATATCGATCATTGGCGCGACATGAACTTCAGCTACGCCGCCGTTAAGCAGCTTGAAGGTAAATACCTGGTTCAAAACCGCGTAACCGGTGAAATTTACGAAAGTGCCCAGTTCCTTTATATCTTGGTAGCAGCGTGTCTGTTCGCTAACTACCCGAAAGATACTCGTATGAGCTACATCCGTCGTTTCTACGATGCTGCTTCTACGTTTAAATTATCACTACCTACGCCAATTATGTCTGGCGTACGTACTCCTACTCGTCAATTTAGCTCGTGTGTATTAATTGAAACTGGCGATAGCCTTGATTCAATCAACGCCACAGCTAGTGCTATCGTTAAATACGTAAGCCAGCGAGCAGGTATCGGTGTGAATGCTGGCCGTATTCGCGCACTAGGTAGCCCTATTCGCGGTGGTGAAGCTTTCCACACGGGTTGTATCCCATTCTATAAATACTTCCAAACAGCGGTTAAAAGCTGTTCTCAGGGCGGTGTTCGTGGTGGCGCAGCTACCTTGTTCTACCCGCTTTGGCATATGGAAGTTGAATCGTTATTAGTGCTTAAGAACAACCGTGGTGTAGAAGAAAACCGCGTTCGTCACTTAGACTACGGCGTACAGTTCAACAAACTCATGTATCAACGCATGATGAAAGATGACTATATTTCACTATTTAGTCCATCTGACGTACCTGGCCTTTACGATGCTTTCTTTGCTGATCAAGAAAAGTTCGAGCGTTTGTATGTTCAATACGAAAACGACGACAACATTCGCAAGAAGCGCATTAAAGCCATGGAGCTTTTCAGCTTGTTCATGCAAGAGCGTGCAAGCACAGGTCGTATTTACCTTCAGAACGTTGACCACTGTAATACACACAGCCCGTTCAACCCTGAAGTGGCACCTGTACGTCAAAGTAACCTTTGTCTTGAAATTGCACTGCCTACTAAGCCGTTGCAGCATGTTAACGACGAAGAAGGTGAAATTGCCCTTTGTACGCTTTCTGCCTTCAACTTAGGTGCCATTAAGTCACTAGACGAATTTGAAGAGTTATCAGACCTAGCAGTACGTGCACTTGATAACCTACTCGATTACCAAGATTACCCAGTACCAGCGGCATACAATGCCACTATGGGGCGCAGAACCTTAGGTGTGGGTGTTATCAACTTCGCTTACTACTTAGCGAAAAATGGTGTGAAATATTCAGATCATAGCGCTAACGGCCTAGTTCACCGCACGTTTGAAGCTATGCAGTATTACCTACTAAAAGCATCGAACAACCTAGCGAAAGAAAAAGGTGCCTGTCCGAAGTTTAATGAGACCACTTATTCGCAAGGCATCATGCCTATCGATAGCTACAAGAAAGATCTTGATGGCGTATGTAACGAGCCACTTCATTACGATTGGGATGCTCTTCGTGAAGAAATCAAGACTCACGGTTTACGTAACTCTACCTTGTCTGCGTTAATGCCTTCTGAGACATCTTCTCAGATTTCAAACGCAACCAATGGTATTGAGCCGCCACGTGGCTTTATTAGTATTAAATCAAGTAAAGACGGTGTGCTTAAGCAAGTAGTACCAGAGTACGAGCGCTTAAGAGATCAGTACGAATTGTTGTGGGATATTCCTTCGAACGATGGTTACTTACAGCTAGTAGGTATTATGCAGAAGTTTATCGACCAAACTATCTCAGCTAACACCAACTACGATCCTAGCCGTTATGACGGTAACAAGGTTCCTATGAAGCTGTTACTGAAAGACCTATTAACAACCTACAAACTGGGTGTGAAAACCCTGTATTACCACAACACACGCGATGGTGCGACAGACGCTTCAGCATTAGAAGTTAGAGCCAATGAGCCGTTACCTCGTCAAGAAGAAGTGGTTATAGAAGAAGACGATGATTGTGCAGGCGGTGCGTGCAAAATATAGCACGCACCCGCTTTTGCGAAATCGGTATCGCAGCAAGAACATAAATAATAAAACGCGTTTATCATTAAGTTTTTAGTTAGGCACTCATGAAATATACTACGTTTAATCAGCAAAGTACCAACCCATTGGTTGAACCTATGTTCTTCGGTAACCCGGTGAATGTAGCCCGTTACGACCAACAAAAGCATGCCATTTTCGAAAAGCTTATTGAAAAGCAAATTAGCTTTTTCTGGCGCCCTGAGGAAGTAGATGTATCTCGCGATCGTGTTGATTTTCAAAAATTAACCGACCCTGAAAAGCACATCTTTATTTCAAACTTGAAATACCAAACCCTATTAGACTCGGTTCAAGGCCGCAGCCCTAATATTGCCTTTCTACCTATCATCTCCTTGCCTGAGCTTGAGACCTGGGTGGAAACATGGTCTTTCTTTGAAACCATCCACTCTCGCTCTTACACGCACATTTTGCGTAACTTGTTTTCAGATCCTAGCGACATTTTTGAAGACATTGTGGTTAACGATGAAATTAAGCGCCGTGCCGCCGATATTTCGAAGTACTACGACGACCTTATTTTTGCCACTCAGTTATGGCAAACACAAGGTGAAGGTGTGCACACAGTTGATGGCGTGCCACATACCATCAACATGTACGAGTTAAAGAAGAAGCTTTTCTTGTGCATGAACTCAGTGAATGCTTTAGAAGCCATTCGTTTCTACGTGTCGTTTGCCTGTACGTTTGCCTTTGCGGAACGCAAGTTGATGGAAGGTAATTCAAAAATTATCCGCCTGATTGCCCGTGATGAAAACCTACATTTGTCTTCTACCCAACATATTTTGAATTTGTGGGCACGAAGCAAAGACGACCCTGAAATGGCGCAAATTGCCGAAGACTGCAAAGAAGAAGCACGCGCTATCTTCATGAATGCCGTTGAGCAAGAAAAAGAATGGGCTGATTACCTATTCCAAAACGGCTCTATGATTGGCCTTAACAAAGAAATCCTTTGTTCTTACGTTGAATACATTGCGAATCAACGTATGACGGCTATTGGCCTAGATGCACCATTTGATATCAGCAGTAACCCTCTGCCGTGGATGAATAACTACCTTAACTCTGACAACGTTCAGGTAGCACCACAAGAGTCTGAAATTAGTTCTTACTTGGTAGGTCAAATTGACTCTGCGGTGAGTGAAGACGATTTTGCTGATTTCGAACTGTAGCGCTAAGCTGATTTTAAGCGCTAGCGTTAACAAATCACACTATAAAAACGCTGAGAAGTAGCGCCAAAAAATAATGAGCACAGCTGATAAAACACTCCGCATCGACGTTGTTGATGTGGGGTGTATTTCTTCCCCCCCTGATACTACGCTTCTTACCGCCCTTGAAGCCGCTAACATCAATATTCACTACCATTGCCGTGAAGGTTTTTGTGGTGCGTGTAGAACTAAGCTGATTGAAGGCGAAGTAGAATATACTACCGATCCTCTCGCCTTTATTGATGATGACGAAATTCTTCCGTGCTGCTGCGTAGCCTTATGCCCGCTTAAAATCAAAGTGCCTTTATAATCAAAGCAGCTTTATACCAAGCACCGTTATAATCAACCTACCGCTATAAACCTAACTTTAATGACTATTCGCTAACGTAAGTTCAAAGCTAAAACACGTGCCCTTCCCTAACTGGCTCTCTACCCGTAAGTCTGAATTTAAAAGCGCCATAAGCTTTTTGCAAATAGCCAAACCTAAACCTGCGTGGCTACACGTATCTTTTTCTGTATTACTGGCCTGATACCTAGCATCAAAAATGTACGCTATTTCTTTATCGCTAATTCCAATGCCAGTATCACGAATATCTACCCTAAGCTTATCGTTATGTAACACCACAGCAAGGTCTATGCTGCCATTTTCCGGGGTATGGCGGATAGCATTGGCAATAAGGTTCGTAAGCACGCGCTCAAGCTTACCAATATCAGCAAACACGTAGTATTCAAAGTGATCGGGAATAACTTTAATGGCGATATTTTTTTGTTTCGCGTCTAGTTCGAACTTTGCGGCCACATCATGCAGTAATTCGCCTAACGGGAAAGACTCTTGATGCAAAGTAACTTGCCCGCCTTCTAAATACGCCAGCTCGAATATTTGGTCGATAAGATGCTTTAAGTTTTTCGCGTTTTTAAGCGACACATCTACAAAATGCCTTCTGTCCTCTTTAGATAAACTGTCTTCATTTAGCGCTAATGTTTCAATGTAACCTTGCAGGCTAGCCAAAGGAGTACGCAGGTCGTGTGATAAGTCGGCAAGCAGTACACGCCGTTGGCTATCAATTTTATTAAGCTGGTCGAACTGATTGTCTATATGGGTAAGCATATCGGTAAACGCACAGCCTAAGCGGTCTATTTCGTTGGCGCTGTTTCTGTTCCATGTAGCCAAATTAGGGGGTAGTTTTTCTCGATGAAAATCGGCTTCTCGTACGCGGTCCATATCATCGCTTAAGCGTCTTAACGGCATGGTGAAATATTTAAACAACACAAGTAACGCTAGCAAAAGCAAAAACAAACCAACAAACATAAATAATGCGACTTCGCGCATGCTCTGGCTATTTTGTAAATTCGCGATAATGGAGTCGTAACGCTCACCACCAATAATCACATACAAATAGCCTTGCAGTTGTTCGTTGTTATAAACCGGTGCCGCAGAAAATATTTTTTGCAGGCCAATGTTTCTTGGGTCATCGCCTTCAATAGGAAAACCGCGATGGGTATTAATAAGCTGTTTTATAGGGGCAATATCCACCGCCTCGGCTTTCACTTTTCCAGGCTCGGCCGAATACGTAAGAATGGTGCCTTCAGGGTCTAAATAATAGAACTCAAAACTTGGGCCCAAAATCATTAGCGTATGGAAAAGGTTTCCAAGGGCTTCGTAGTCGTACACCCCTTCCTTAAGCAGCGGATTATCACTAACAAGATGTTCCGCCAACCCAATATGCAGTTTTTGCTCTGCTTCTTGTTGAGTACGTTTTTGTAATAAATTCGTGGAGTAAAAACAGGCAATCATCACCACCATAAATACGCCAACCAAGCACACGGCAAGGCGAGGATAAAAGCCAAATTTCATAGAGTTACACTCCTTGAGGATTAAATTTGTACCCTACACCCCATACGGTTTGTACAATTTGGGGCGCGGTGGCGTCGTTTTCTAACTTCGAACGCAGCCGGTTTATATGTGAATTCACCGTATGCTCGTAGCCACTATGATGGTAACCCCACACCGATTCTAATAATTGGCTGCGACTAAACACTTGCCCAGGGTGACTGGCTAAGTGATGAAGCAATTCAAATTCAGTGGCGGTTAGTACCAATTCTTCTTCAGATAAAAATACCTGATGATTTCGCTGGTCGATAACAAGGCGGCCTAGTTTTAACGGTGTATCTGTTTGTTGTTGCGTGGTTTGAGTTTGTTGCACCACATGATATTTGCGAAGCTGAGAACGCACCCTTGCTTGCAGTTCTCTTACACTGAATGGCTTTGTCATGTAATCGTCGGCGCCAAGCTCTAACCCTAATACTCTGTCGGTTTCAGAGGTTTTCGAGGTAAGCATAATAATGCTTTGCATAGGCAAGGCATCTCGCACCTTGCGGCATATATCTAAACCGCTCATGCTAGGCAGCATTACATCCAAAATCACAATGGCGTATTCATCAGACAACGCGCATTCCAGTGCTACTTTTCCGTCAGTTTGATGTTCTATTTCAACACCCAGTTCTAACAGATTAACCCGCATTAAATTTGCGATATCTTGGTCGTCTTCAACAATTAATATTTTGTCGGTCATGTTTGGGAAAGCCACAGTTCAAAAACTAATAGAACGATGGAAAAGCGTTAATCTTTCACAAGATTAACGCTTTTTATTTACCCGCCCGTTAAAGTAGACTTTAGTCTAAGTCTTGGGCGTTATTTTTCATTACTCAGTTCGCGTAATTTGTATACGAATAACCGGGTTATCGAACTTATGTTCAACCGTTAACGCCGAGGTTGAAAGGCCGTCGTCCGAGCTCACCACACCTGGGTGCATTGAGATAAACCCTGTGTCGTCACGACTTGGGCTAAAGCCCTCTCCGTTCGCTGCAGGGCCTGGTACTGTTGCAGCACTTTCTGTGTTTGCTTCCGTACCTGCATCATAAGCTGGCCTAACAGTCGTATAGGTAGCGCCTACTTCAAGGTTGGCTAGGCTCCAACTGTTAATACCGGTAAAGGCATCATTAGTATTTCCCAGCATGGCAGCAATAGTCAGGTTAGCGTCAGTGATATCGTTAATAGTGACACTAATTGTTTGTGAGTCGCCTGGGGTAATTGGGCCAACGCCGCCAGCACTTGCATCACCTAACGTTAAAAAGTCGGCTGAATCGCCTACTTCGGCAATACGCTCTAGTTCCACCGATGCAACGGCACCTACTTCCCACAACGTACCTTCGCTATGCAGCACTACCGCAGGCGGCGAAACTGGCTGACCATTGGTTAAATTAGTTACGGTTACGTCGTACGATACCGGCACTGGATCGGGAATTTCAGCTGGCACTTCTACTTCTACAATTACTTCACGGGTATCGTCATCACCACACGCCGCAAGCAAAAAGGGTAACGTAAGTACCAATGCTTTTTTATAATGTTTGGCTAAATATTGCATAACAGCCTCCTTATCGTACGGTTACTGTTACTTTAGCTACTGGGTTCAACCAACGATGAACGGCGTTATCTACATCACTTGCACCTTCCGTTAACGAGTCGTCGCCAATGTTTCCGCGGTGAATATGTACGGTAGTGTTAGTATCTGCGCCTGCTACACCGGTTCCACCATTACCAAGTAATGGGTCTAATGGTGGTGGTACTGGCATACCCGCCATACCTGGTTCACCGCTACCACGTAATTCGTCGTTAGCTTCTGTGCCCGCATCATAAGCATTAATGAAAACCGTATAAGTGCCAGCTTCTGTTGGAATTTCCCAGTTATCTAACCCGATAAAACCATCGTTAGAAGGAAGGATCATCGCTACTACCGACAATACAACGTTGTCGTCGGCTGTCATTAAGTCGGCTGACGTAGACATGGTAGGCGCTAACAGTCCGCCTGCAGGGTTAGCAATTACGTCTGCACCAATAGCTGTACCAATGGTAGCAATACCGTCTAAGCTGCCGCCTTCGGCCATCATTTGTAATTCAGTGCTGGCAGCTTCGCCTACTTCAAATAAGCTAGCATCAGCGGTGTGCGCCACAGCGGCAATAGGTGTGAAGTACAACCCGTGAGTTAAGTTCTGAATTTCTACTGTTATATCAGCAGCGAAACTTTGTTGGCTTGCAAACGCAAGCAATGCCGCTGCAGAAATTTTATTAAATCGCTTCATGATGTTTCCTTAGTAATAAATAGGTTTGTGTTAACGCCCTATCAATACTGAAAGAAAGATGTCACGAAAGTATCCAGAAAATGGGACAAAACTGTACTGATGACATAACAGGTTTGTAAAAAGTGACGGGTAGCTGAGGGGAATTTTTCATGAAAAATAGAATATGAAGTGTTAAGGCTAGCGGTATATTTTAACTTGCCATTCTGTTAACAACATCTAAAATATATCTTTACTAATATTTACAAAACTATAAAAAACCGTAATCAGATAAGGAAGTCTACGTGAAGTACCCCTCTGTTAATTATAAAACTCCCCTATTGTCTTTATTAACCGTTTCGCTCATCAGTGCCTGTGGTGGTGGTGGTGGCGGTAGTACAGACCCTGTTACCCCTCCGGTTCAGGTTACGCCCCCTGTTAGTCTTGCTGACTATGCGGGTGAAGCAAGTGGTATTAGCTTGTCTTCAGTAGATAGCTTGTTACAACTCAGCTTTCTTGCTCATAACACGTTGTTTACCACAGCGCACATTAACGCCAACAGAAAAGGAAGTTGTATTAATGGTGGCATATATGAACAAACACTCACCGATAACGACGATAACTCTGTGATTTCAGCCGGTGACCAAGTAACGGTCACCTACAGAGAATGTTATCTGGATAGTTTAAATGGCTCTACAGATGGCTCCGTTCGTTATTCTGTAACAGCGTTCAACGAGCAATCGGATTACGATATTACCATTGATGCCAGTTCGTTAACCGTAGATGATAATGTCAACCTGGTAGGTTCACTACATGTAGATTATCAGCGTGAAGAAACTCAGTCTGTTATGACCCTATCAACACCGACTGGAATTGATGTTGACATAAATGGTGAAACAATCATTTCACTTAGCAATCTCCAAATTGTAAAGCGCGAAGAATTTTCAGAAGCGCAATATAGCGTAAGTGTAGATGGCGATATTAGGGATGAAGCCTTAAACGGCACATACTCATTGAGTCAAGTTACCCCGTTTTCTGGATATTTTGACGAGTTCCCTAACGAGGGTGAATTGACTATATCCACTGGTGGCACTGAAAGTGTAACCATTGAAGCTAACTTTGTTGAAAACTCTCCTTTGTTCGATGTTAAATATAAAGACGATTTTTTCTCGATGTACTGGAATGATGCAATTGAAGGTGCAATAACCGGCATAAACGGCCAAATTACTCAATATATTGCAGAATTTCGTTCAGACAACTTTACGTCTGTATCCGTGCTTAATCAAAATACGTTATCTAACTTTGGCCTTAAAGATAGCTACCAATTAGTATTTTCTAGACCGGTTGAGTCGATTGTAGCCGATTACGGTGAGATGTCTTTCCAATCTGAAAGCTGGCCTTACGATGAAGTAACGGCTAGCGTTGAGATTAACGGCGCTTTGGTTACCATTACCCCTGAAGAGAGTCTGATGGCCGATTCGTTTTATGGTTTATCAAGCTTTTTAGTAACAAGTACTAATCAACAAAGCTTCAATATGTACGTACCTTCGGTGCAAACCCGTGACGACATTATTCCGGTGGTAACCTCGCAAACTCATCTCTATCGATTTAACGATACACCTAGGTTAAGTGCAGAAGATACAGGTAATAATACCAACGGTGAACTTACCTATCAGTGGCAAGAATTAAGTGATTCAGGTGTTGTATTTGAAACACCAAACGCGGCTAGCACAACATTTACAGTACCAGAAACTGCTGACAGTGAGCTTACTATCGAAGTTGTTATTACTTCGGAATACGGATATAGCGTAAATGAAAAAATGGTACTAGAGTACGTGGATCCATTTGGTACAATTCTAAGCTTCGATAGCCCAGAGGGTGATTTTGTTGGTGGCGGCGAACAGCGCTTGTTCACTGAAAATGAGGGTGTATTCACCTTTATCAGCCATGAAGATGCACCTCATTACTTATCGGTAGACTATCAAACCGACGATTGGTGGACGTTAGATCTTGCCGCTCCCACTGATGAAGTATTAGGTGTTGGGGTATATGAAGGTGCAACCAGATGGCCATTTCAATCCCCTACGGGCCCAGGCTTAGATTTCTCGGGCGCGAGCAGAGGCTGCAATAGATTAAGCGGAAGATTTGAAATACTGGAACTAAGTTACGGCGAGAGTGGCAATGTAGAAAGCTTAGCCGTCGACTTTGAGCAAAACTGTGAAGAAACGATGCCTACGCTAAGAGGGCTAGTTCGCCATAATAGTAGCGTGCCGTTGAATCAATAAGCGTTAGATACGCTTTAAATTAAGCTATGTAAGCCCCTTTCATTAGGGGCTTTTTTTTGTCAGGAAAATGCCAATTTCGCTATACAAGCTTGTTGTTTGACTTGGTTTGTAACCCACTTACTCGCGATCAGTTAATGCTAAGGTACTTTGATCAAACTGTATTTGAATAGGATTGCCTTTCTCATCCCACGCACCAATATGTATATGAGGATTTCGGCTATATCCGTTGTTACCCACTTTCGCTACAACAGAACCACGTTTGACTACTTCACCTTCTTCAACATTAATTTCGCGTACGTGAGCTAGCAATACTGAAGTACCGCCTTTGGTTTTAAAGGTTATCGACGTCGCTCTTCCCGGCGTCATCACTCCAGGTTGATTCGTAATTGGATTCACGAGAATATTTGCAACAGTGCAATCGCATGGCGCTAGTACATTCTTTTCAAAGCCAAACCAATCTTCGTTTTTAAAACCATTGTTTGTAAATGTTCGTTGAAAAAGCCTTGTATCATCTTCATACCAACCGCCAATAACACTCTGCTATAGTTGTGCCATTTCGCTTATGAGGTGTATTGCTACATTAATCTTTTGGATCGTGCGTCTGACCGATAGTAAACGTAGATTTTCGACCACAGTTTACTGTTAGTTTGATCATGCCTTTATTGGCAGTCATTTTTTTCCCCTCCCATGCAATCTTAGTAAACGAAGAGTCATCACCGACGCTTTTTACGTGTTTTGCGAAAGTAGCTATATCGCTTTTGTGCATCCAATCATAACTCGTAGAAATGACGCCACACCACTTACCACCCACCTGAGGGTTAACGACTACGATGGCTAAACCGTATTTTTTGTCTTTGTCGTGATACGTTGCCGTATACTCTATGTGGTTTTGCAGTAAAAATGTATCCCAAGTCTTACCGGTAATTTCAACTGATTTAATCCAACGTTCTAACAATATTGATTGGGCGCCGTCTAAATCTTCGACTTTTTTAGGTAAATTCTTAGGAAGGGGACCTCCTGACATTTTCCAAGCATCATATTCATCCTGAGGCGCTGGCAAAGCTTCTAAAGTACTCACTGAAAGTCCAGGGTTTGGAGTACCGGTTCCACAATGCGTATTCCACAAGATCCATTCAATGAACGATTCATTTTCAATTGAGCCAGACATGTCGCCAGATGAGGCTGATTTGATGGCTTTATCAATTGCACTTGAAGCCGCTGCTTCTGCAGTGGTTACTATAGAGCTTGCGATGAGTCCAAGTGCCATATTTTTGTCCTTTTATTTTGAAGAGAGATGATCGCGAACGGCTAAAAAACAAACACCGTCTGTATAAAAAATATACTATGTAGACATATATTTCAAATGGTTGTTATTTTCAGGCAAGTTCACATACAGTCATTAATAAGAAATGCTTTTAGCAGAAGCAACGAGGCACATAGATTCGGCACTCGCATGAGAAGAACTAATACTAATTTCTTCGATATCGGCTTGCGAGGTTTTTATCTCGTTATCAAAGAATAGACTTACCTACACAATGAATGTTGATAAATTGATTCAAACGGCGAACGAAATTAATAACGTCAGATTTGTTTCGGTAGACAAAAAAGATAATTAGTTAGCTTAAGACTAAATCATTTGAAGGCTAGCAAGAACAAACATAGCATATGTTTTTTTAGGATTAGATACTGGAACTAAACAAGACAGGCATCTTTGGATACCTTCGTACACAAAGATGCCTGTCTTGTTTAGTCGAGAGCATATAACGCCGCATTTAGAATAAATTGGCCATTTTATCGACATGACGAGTAAACGGCTTTGACAGGAAAACGTCAGTTTCGCTAACCCCGTACCCAATATTTACAAAATACTGCCGATACCACTGACCACTATAATAAGTAAAACGACCATTTATATGAAAGCTAGCCGTTTCACCTTTAGATAGGTTTATGAGATTACGGCGAACACCTCCCCTATTTGGCGCACCATGTTCGTGGTAACTATAGCGAAAAAATACATTTAACCTATTATCGGTCTCTGTAAACTCAAACGACCAGTATTTCTTTGGGTTTGGAATAGCCAAAGTTTCACTTTCCAGCTTAAAACCATTGTCTTCGGTTGCTTTGACCTCATGAACAAAAATGGCTGCATCATTTTCAATATAAGGTAACTTTAGCCCCCTTGGGACAGAGTTTCTTAGTTTTGAGTTTGGCATCCCTCTTGAGGCTTTAGTCCAATGTGTTTGTATTTTTTGTACGATAATCATGACTTAACGTGTAACGCCTCAATCAGCGGCCGCTTTAGCGGTCTGCTGCATTGACTTGCTAGCAACTTTTCTAGCTCTTCTCCAATGTTTTATTGATTGCATGCCTTGCTTATTGTTTAGCTTTTTGTAGATATCAAATGCCTCATCTGATAATTTTTTTGCATCTATCATTTCATCTAATTCAGCATGACATTTGGCGATTTTCCATTTTAAATCGGCCACACGAGATTGATCATAATTAGGATCAATAGAAAGCGCTTCGTTATAGTGTTTGATAGCGACATCTAGCTTTTTCTGTTTAAAGGTAAGATCCCCAATCCAAATATGAACAGCGGCTTCTCCTTTACTGTCTCCTGCTTCTTGTTTAATCCGTAATGCATTCAAGAGGGCTGATAATGCTTCAGGGTTTCGACCTTGAGATCGATAAACACCTCCGATCCTCGCTATTGCTGTTGCAGCCCATGAGAGATCTCCTGAGTCATTGGCGAGGTCGTGCATTTGCTGATAAAGATTTATAGCATCTTCATACCTTTCGGATTGAGTTAAGAAGAGGCCATACCGATTGAAGGAGTGCATATCGCGCTTTATTATTAAATCATTAGCTAATTCTTTTTCCGCATCAGTATCACCACTCTTTCTTTTAATTTCTTCTATAAACGAAATATCTGATTGGTCACTAACTTGAGGTTCTGTTTCATCAGCTAGCTCTTTACTCTCCTCGAGTGACTCACCACTGTGATCGCGCGTCCACTTCGAAACATGGCGCCTTAACTTCTCACTGAACGCTTCTGAAGTGTCAAAAGTTTCAAATAGTAATGCTCTGTCTTTTTCCAGAGACTTTTTAAAGTCTAAAACAGCCGTTAATTGAGGGCCTGGATCACTCATTCTTCTAGGGTCGACCGTTTTGAAAAACACAACAATATCTTTCATCGGAAATTCATCATTCTTGAGGCAGTCAAGAGCCACCATATACTCCTCATGAGTTCCGGATGTGTAGCCTTCATCTGCTCCAGTCGGGCTCCCCCAGCGATCCCACAACACCAATACAAACAAATCACATAATCTTAAATCTTCATTGATTTTTTCTTGAGGTCTTCCCATTCCTCCCATAGTAATTTCCCAACCTATTGATTGGAAATGACAACCTCTTTCAATCGCATCAGTTTCACTGTGCGATGAAAGAAGCTCCCTAAAGCTCTTCCTTTCTGACTCCAGTCCGCCGGGACTAGCAATAAAAACTTTATAATTTGTTAATTGTGAAGCCACTCTTTTCTCCCTTGATTGGCTAACGCCCGCGTAATAGGCGCGAGCTTGCGACCGTCCTGATTGACGCGTTTGTTAGCACTTTATACCTTAAAGCTCTGTTGCGAGTCGCCACAATCCAGAACATGAAAGCCAATAGTTTCATTATCTAGCCTTTTATGATCAACCACAGGACGAACTTTAAACACGACGCCTTCAATATCTGCGAGTTTTTGCATTTTGGGGCGTATTTGCTCATCCCACGTAACGCTAAATTTCTCACCATCGGAAATAATACTGCCTCTATGGGCAGTAAAGGCAACCATATCGAGGCGGCCTATAATATTTAAAGTTGTAGGAAGCTCTTCTTTTTGTCTTCCAATAATATTCCGCTGATCAGGCGTTAGGCGAAATTCATCATTATCGGTATTGATATCAATGTACTCCACAGCCTTGCCGTCTACCTGTGATAGCAAGCCATTGACAGGAGATCGCGTTACTTGTGCGGCCCACAATATCTTGGGGTCATTAATGAGGATAGTTCCAGTGTTATCGTCGTAGGATACATTGGTATTGGTTATCTGTGATCCGATATTGAAGCTGTTGGATATACTGATATTTACAGGCAGTCCCTTTTCAATACACTCAGATGCTTTCTCCCGAAGTAACACCGCATCTCTAAGCAAAGATACCACGACTTGAGAAAGCGCAGACCCACCATCTGCCGCAAAGGCAGCAATATACTCTTTGTGTTCAAGTGCAAAGTTGATAAGAAGTTCTATTGAGCCTTGATTTATACGAACATCGTAATCGAGTTGGTTTTTTAAGTCTGGTGAGACCTGTTTTTTACCAAGCTGAACAGCAACCAACCTATCTAGAATTTTCCTATAGTTGGTAATTAAGCTTTCCAGCGTGCGAAGATCGTAGACTCCATCGGAGAATGCAAGCCCTTCCGCATATATTCTAAGATCTTGATCCATTCTACATCCTTATGATGGTGCTCGATTGAGTGCTAACGCCCTAATTTGGTGGCACAAACGCATGGGCTACACTGCGAAGCAGAGCCCGCGTGTTTGTGTCCCCAACATTTGTTTGTTAGCACTTTACTTCACGGCCTCTTGCTCCAAGAACAATGGCAAATTATTTAGTTTATCTTTTAGGCTGGAGTATTTATTTTCAAAAAACAACTGAAAGGCTTCTTTTACCTCTAGAGAGTCTTCCGTCAAATAGATTTTTATCCAACGAATCTGTTTCTCTTTACCAAATCCGAACAGAGTCTTTTTTACTGTGGGCTCCACTATTCCGATTAGATAAGCGAATTCGTTGGGCTTTCCCACCACCGAGACAAACAAATCAACATTAGCTGATTTGTTTTTAACAGAAATAGTTGCTTCGCTTCCACCGTTACTTTGACCTACTTCTTCTTGCCACGGGAAGCTATTAAATTCACTTAAAAATAAATCGTAGGTTGCGATGCCTTTTAAGTCGTACTGATCGAAGTCATAGCCCGCATGCTGTATATCGTATGTGAATTGTGTTTCTGCCAAAGTTACATTCCATGTAAGTAAAGTGAACAAAAAAAGCAGTGATTTCATATGGGTGCTAACAGCTTATTATATGGAAAAATTCCTCTATACAAGATGGAAAGCTTCCGTACTTCATACCCCTAATTAATAAACTTTCGCACGAAAACACTCTATTATCAATCTACTACAGTTCTACTTTCAAGTCCCAATTTTCATCAATAATATCAGGTGAGTGTGTGGCTATTACGATCGATATATCATTAATAGAGCTTACTTCTTTCAAGTCCTTAATAAATTTATTTTGCCATGAAATATGCAATGACAATTCAGGTTCATCAATCAAAATCAAGTCATTTGATTGTGAATTAAAGATCAGTTTATAAAACAAGATCAATTCATGCTGCTCTCCTGAGGAAAGCTTTGAATGTGGTATAGTTTCGAATTCACCTTTAGTGCTTTTAACTATAGTAGACCTAAAACAAAGTCCTTTATCTCGCTCTACTTCAAGCGTCTTATGCTTAAATCTTTTGTTAACAATTCCCTTTAACAACTTAATTTTTTTAGAAAGCTCTTCATATGGGTCAAGTTTTTTATGACTGTCATCTATATAAAGCTTCAATACATTAACCAAATTCTCTTGCTTTTCATTAATTTGCAACAAGTCTGAGTCACTTACCTTTACAGCAAGTCCGGAGCTAGAAAACTGTTTTCTTCTATCATCCAATTTAGCCAAAGCCTTATTCAACTCATCAAAAGTATTTTGTGAACCTTGCCTTAGCTTTTTTACTAACCGATTTGGATAAGTACTATCAAGCTCTGTTGCAACGGTTGAGGACTTTCTTGATGCACGGTCAATCATTTCCTTCAATTCTTGAGAGCATTTACTTAAGTTATTTTCGTATGAATCACTTCCGTACTAAATAAGACAGGCACAAAATGTCTACCTTCGTACACAAAGGTGCCTGTCTTGTTTAGTCAGTTGTTTAGTCAGTAACGAGTACGTGGCAAAAGCACGGCGCAAGCTATGAATACCACCTTGTTTTAGGCTACATGGCGGTTAACCACCAAAGGCTTCAATAAACGCTTTAACACGCGCTGCATTAACACCTTTGTCACTGCGGCCAATCCGCGAGATGCTGCGAATATCAACGCGGCTGCCACTGTCCAGTGCAGTCACCACTACAACAACATCATCCATGAAGGCATACACTGATGTTATGGCGGTAGCTTCAAAGCGCAAGGCACCCGCATCTTCTGCGACGATTTCCCAACCTGACTCTTTAGCGATACTCAGGGCTTTTGCATAGGCTTCAGGCGCAGACTGACTGGATTGAATAGGTGCGATACCCGGGTAGAGCTTTTGTTGTGTCTCAGCGACTTTAGCACCACCATAAACCAGTGAATTCTTTGCGCCAGCACGGCTGTCATCCAGCACTAAAAAGGTCGGTGGGTTGCTGGTATCCGTTGTAATGTCGTTAATCGGTGGCTGACGTTTTTGTGGATTTAACTTGCCATAAATCATCGGCGACAATATAGCTACACCAATCAATGTTGCTATCAGTGCTTTCACCGCACCTTTACTATTGCTCGTGATCAGGTAATAGATGAAACCGAGCGCAGCTAAGCCAGCAACGGCATAACCGATAGGGTTCATATAGTTTCGTATCATCCCGAAACCAACGATAGGTTCCCAGAACCCAAGGCGAGCGCCAAACATTATCAGTCCGATGGCCAGGACTGCCAGTATTGCGCCTGCCAATAAGGTGGTGCCAAGGCGAGAGTAGTTATTAGTCATAAATTTACTGTCCGATGTGATAGAAGAGTTTAGTTTGCATTAGCAAATATCTCTCAGTATGTTAGCATGCTAACAATGGTATTTACAGACATGGAGTACCCTATGAAACGCATGCTTTCATCTATCACCTTAGCGACATTAACTGCAGCCTCAGCTGTTTTATCCTCAAACGTCATGGCTGAAGCACCAGAGCTGAAGGCGACTGCACCGATTATTTATTTAGCCGATAATCTCGACGAAGCCGACAAGCTGGGTTGGTGTATTGATACTGTGGGGCGTAACTTTAATGACAAGCTGCATTCACATAGCTGTAAGCCGTACAGTGGTGATGACACTAATCCCAATGCGAATGACATTAAATTCACTTACAATGCAGAAACCGGACAAATTGCTTCTCATACCTTTGAGAATAAATGTATGGATCTGAATGATGCGGAGAACGAATCGGTGCCATTTGGCTTGGTTGACTGCTCAGACAGCGAGTCGCAAAAGTTCGTTTACGTCGCAGACAATGGCCAGATCCAACTCGCATCGGATACTTCAAAATGTGTTGCGGTAGCGACTGAGAGCACATCGGCTGGCCCGTTTATGTCACGTAGTATGGTGGTGAAGGAGTGTGAGAGCACAGATACGCTTCATACAACATGGTTAATCAAAACATTACCAGAAGAGAAGTAATTCCTTAGCCATAAAATCAAGAGCCGTAATAACATAGTGTATTGCGGTTCTTTTTAAATATTACTGTGGAAGTCGCAGACTTCCATGCTTACGGGGTATATGCCCTACATGCACATCACTACGCCTGAGCCCATTTTATGCTTAAAGAAAAACGTTCATACTCATTCCACTGCTTACTACATACTGCTGATTTAATTCAGGATCACCTGCATATCCGGTTAGCGCCCTTAGGTATCAGTTCGCAGCAGGCTCGTGTGATTAAGGCGTTGGGCTTTTTGGGGCCGATCTCGCAAATTGAGCTGGCGCGTGAGTTTGGTATTACGGCTGCGTCCATGAGCACCATGACATCACGTCTTATTGCGTTGGAGTTAATTGCTGCTGAGAAAGATCCACTGAATACAAAAAGAAACCTCCTCAGCTTAACGGATAAAAGTAAGGCGCTATTGGATGATATCGACCGGGCCTGGGCGAGCACTGATGCGGTTATAGAGGAGTCAATAGGACAGGAGAATATGCATGAACTCACGGAGCTGACGCGTCAATTGAGGGATGCGCTGGGTGGTCGTAAGCCAGGTGCAGGATAACGAGCATCAAGTATAGGAAACCCATAGAATTCACATCGTATATCAATAGCTTACCTACAATACCACCAAACACCAAACAAGACAGGCATAATACAAAAACACAAAACTGTCCCTCAGTACACTTTCTTTAATTTGAATAGCTATTCAAACTGGTAAACGAGTCAATCAAAGTCGGACAGCCACAATGCCTAAAGCCCGAAAGTCGCAAATTAGTTTATTAGATACGCCCTATTATCACTGTGTTTCCCGCTGTGTTCGTCGTGCTTTTTTGTGTGGCGAGGAAAACGGTAGAAGCTTTGAACATCGTCGCCAATGGGTGGAAGACCGTATTCATGTTTTGAGTGAGGTGTTTGCCATTGATGTATGTGCTTATGCGGTGATGAGTAATCATACACATCTGGTGTTGCATGTAGCTAAAGAAAAGGCAGACGCACTGAGTACAGAAGAGGTGATTCAACGTTGGCACAGGCTGTACAAAGGCACCCTACTCTCGCAGCGCTACATATCACCAGATTTACGCAAAGACTTACATGAAACCCAGATTAAAACGGCAGAGTTAACGGCTGAGGTATGGCGTAAACGGCTATTTGATATCAGCTGGTTTATGCGTGCACTTAATGAATATATTGCCAGAGCCGCCAATAAAGAGGATGACTGCACTGGGCATTTTTGGGAAGGGCGGTTTAAATCTCAAGCACTATTAGATGAGTCGGCTCTTGCCGCCTGCATGGCTTATGTTGATTTAAACCCGGTACGAGCAAAAATAGCAAAGACACCCGAGACATCTAACCATACCAGCATTAAATATCGTATTAACGCAGCCAAGGTAGGCAAAACACCCAAACGACTTATGCCTTTTGCGGGCAATCCAAAGCAAGAGGTGCCACGAGTTTTACCTTTTACCCTCCCCGACTACTTACAGCTTGTAGATATAACCAGCCGGTATATTCATCCAAAAAAACGCGGCAAGGTTGAACATAGCCTGCCATGCATTTTAGAACGTCTCAATATTGAACACGAACAATGGCTAATCTTAACCACGCAGTTTGAAACCTGTTTTAAGCAGGCCGCAGGTAAAGTGATTCACCTTGAGCAATACGCACACAATCAACATCAGCAACGAGTTCAAGGGCGACAAAGTGCAATACGATTACTGGGATAGCGTTGCATCTAAATTGCGAATCTCGCAAAACTGATTGCATCTTTACGCTGGTGAAGGAATAAATAAACTTAAACGCCATCTACTCTTACGCGCACTTCTGCTTTTTTCTAACCATCAACTAAAAAGAAACGTTTACCTACACAATTAGCGACGAAAACAGCCTTCGTAAAAGCAGATTTAACTTTTCAAACATGCCTGTCTTGTTTAGTCCTGTTTTCTTTATCCGAATAAGCATCGTCGAATTTCGCTGAATCGTTCGTATCGTTTTTGCCCATGAACAGAAATTGAGGCAACACTTTCCATTGTTCTTTTTCGAAAGGTTTACCAGTGACTTTCTCAAAGTCACTAAGTCCCAATGGATAACTGAGCTCTTCTTCGTTTAAAGAATCTACAGGTAACATTAGAATGCCGTTTAAGCCCCCTGCTACAACAACTTGAAGAGACTCGGGGTGAAGAAGAGAAAATCTGTTTGCCAGTGTCCCTGATGCAGAAAACCCTGTCATAATGACCTTGTCGTTTACACTTATAGAGTAGGTTTCCAATATAGCCTTTGCTTCATTGATCATTGCCAGCAATTGAAGGTCAATTCTTTTTAGCTTTCCCGAGTCCACAAACATGGTGTCTCTATCCAGAGCATGAGTGTATGTTTCCCATTCTTTCTCTGGCCTAGGAAAAGCGGGAACAAGAATTGGTGCTTTCAGTTTTTTTGAGACCCACGGACCTAAGGAATTTCCGAGAATTGCTTTATTGGCACTGTTGAGGTGGATATTAAAATCGTCCGAAACTTTCCCAGTATTGTTCGTTTCAACAATTAGATAATTCGTTTCCGTTGCCTCAGGCACTTTCAAAAAGAAAGGAAAGAAAAACCCTTTTTCTGGGTTGGCTTTAACTTTAACAACTAGGTCTGCGGCGCAGAGATTGCTCGATAATATAAAAACTAAAAAGCAAAAAAACTTTTGATACATCTCTTTTTCCTTATTTCAAAACTTCCTAGGAGAGCATCTAACGCCGCGTTAAGCGGACTAAAATTGTGGTTTATAATGTGTAGCGAAGCGAAACGTAACCCACTGTTTTAGTTCCGTTTAAACGCCTTATAGTTCAATTTCCAGATATCGCGCGGCCTACCGATACATTCCATTTTTTATTGTGGATGATTCGTTGATGCGGTAATTCGCTATTGATAATTTGGCTTTTTGTTAATTTTGATATCGCTTCCCAGTCACTATTGAAAACGTATGTTGCATTATCAAGTTCCATACTTTCTAAAACGTATACGTCTTTGTCTTTGAAGCCGTAAACAAAATACCCACTAAAACCGGCTCTTCCTGTCGCTAAGAAATCAGGCTCTCTTCGAGAAATCACCTTCATTCTATGCTCAATTACTTTTTTATCTTTCTCCGGAAGGTGTTCAATTCTATTGAGGATAATTGGCTTTGCTTTACTCCAAGGTGACTCTCCTGGAGGCAATATATCCCACTGCAATCGCTTTAGTTTAGGTCCAACTATTTCTTCTTTTTCCAGATCGTAAATATCAAACTCAGAAAAGCACTCCAGCATCATATTGGTAACATGGATGTTTCGTGTTTCATCTTTATCGCTTAAATCTAACTCCGAAGAAGAAAGATGTAAATTTCCCTTAATTTTGACTATTTCAAAGGTTTCAGATGGCGCGGGAATATACTCTCGTGGGTATTTATCAATGGTTCTCGTCCTAATACCGTAGTGAATTCCTCCGTGCCAATCTCTTGATGAACCGTAGAACATCACTGACTCAGGCTCTAAGGGGAGATCTTTTCTAATTTTGGTAGCACCATTCACATTAAAACTTGTGAATTTACCCAATGAAGAAGGTATCAAGAAGTCTCCTTCTTCAGCAGTGTTATCAAAACCTAGCTGAACGAGTAATTCTTGAGGAATACTGCTTAGTTGGACAGTTAACCTAACTTTAGTCGCGGCACCAGTTGCCTTGATTAATTTGGTTAATGTTCGTATCGACTTACCTGAGAACTTCATTAATCACTCCTTGAATATAACGCCCGCATAACGGGCAAAAATACGTAGGCTACAATTACGAGCGAAGCGAGGGAGCCTACGTGTTTTTGTCCCCAGCGAGCGCAGCGAGTGTTAATGCGCTTGTTAGTTTGCGTGCTCATTTGAGCTAAACACAAACTGTTGGCTTAGAGTAAAAGCCTGACTTGAGTCAGCACGACTCTGTGAAATAATTTCCAGATCACCTTCCGCATGAACCTTGACCCAAAGCTCCTCTGTATTGCTTATTTCGAAGTTGATAGAGCAATTCTCAGAAGATACCTTACCTTTAATAAAGTTAGGGAAAGGCTCTAATACCCCGTTCGTGTAATACACGTAAAAGCTTTCATTAGGTAAGTCTATTGCGAAAATAAAAGCATTTTTATCCAACTCCTCTGGCTCCAATCGTAACGCCGTAAAATTACTTGTTAATTGGAAACTTGTAACCGGGCCAGAAAATGACGGCACACTAGAATTGCCAGAGTGAACAACGTAAGACATAATAGAACTCAAGCTTTTCTCAAACGAGATTGCGCTATCAATGAATTCAGGCCCTAAAAGGCATTTCGAATGAACAGGTAAACCTATACTTAGGAAAAATAAAGAAATAAGAAGCCTATTCAATGAGAATCTCCGCGAGTGTGTCCGAGCAAACTAACAGCTTATTATATGAAAAAATTCCTTTATACAAGATGGAAAGTTTCCGTACATCATATCCCTAATTAACAAACTTTCGCACGAAAACACTCTATTATCAATATACTACAATCTAACCTTTCAAAAGCGCCCCAACATTCCGGAATAATTCCGTTTTGTTTTCAGTGAATCCAAAATTACAAACCGCTGTATAAAAACGCCCCCCATTAACAACCTTAATCAACTCATTCAAACACTAACCTATTCCGCTCAATAGCAACCCGGTCTTTCACCTTCAATTGCATGTATTCCAATCCCCCTACTTCATCTAACAAACTCACCAATTCGGGGCTCGGCTGTTCAATACTATGAAACACATCTAACACCCGTTGTAATTTGTACTGATGAAAGCTCGATATAAAACGTTTTTCTTCTACACTCCCCGTTTTACCCCGCCCTATTTTAAAACTGTGCTGGCCTATTGTTCTTGGAATAAAGCGCGATGTGTTTTCACTACTCTCATTCTTTTCTCGCCAATCAGTTAACGCTTCTGACGTGTTTTTTAACACCGGCCATTGCTGAGTAAACATGTTCGTTAATAATGGCAATAAGGTTGCGGGTATTTCATCGTTTTCTAAAAAGCTAGGGCTATTGATATCGTTACTAGCAGAGGTACTTGCTTGATGTGCAGAACTTGGATTATTCATACGTTTAACCCACGCGGCTACATTGGGTGCTAGCTTATCCATTAACTGTTTAGGGGCTGGGTCGCGGTACAAGTGGGCATACAATGGGCCTAGTAAGCCAAAGTCGCCAGTGCAGGGTCTATCGCCCAACAAATATTTATGGGTGGCGAAATGTTCGTTTAAATAATGCAGAACGGTGTTTTCATACCAGTCTTCAATATGCGGAATGCTTTTTTCCGTAATGCCTAACAGTGGCACAAACCCTTGGAATTTTTTGGCTAGCTTTTTACCAAAATACGCTTTAATAAATTTTGGGGCTTTAGGGGTAACTACTTGCCCGAATTCTTCATATATAAAAGGAAAGTTATCTTTATTCCAGCGGTAGTGCATGGCGGGAATAACTAACCATTCATCACCCCATAGGGCGAATAGCTCACTTACAAGGTGCTGTGCCGGTGTGGTGGGTACTACTGATAGATGATTGCTGTCGGCACTTGATTGGTTATTCGATTGTGTATTTGCCCTTGTCTGAGCTTCAAAGTAATCAATAATGCGGGCGGTATCTTGTAAGTATTCACCAGACGGTGTTTTAACCACAGGAATAAAGGTAACACCGGTTTTTGGGCGAATAATCTTCTTGTATACCGATACAGTAGATAATACCTCGGTAAAAGGCAGTTGCTTATACTTAAGGTAAGCGCGAATTTTGCCCGTGTACAAAGATACTTCTGAACCATACAAAATATACACTACAACATACCCTTAAACGCTGAATAACAACAAGATAATAGCAAGTTTTGTTCACGTCTATTAAATGCCTATTTTGATAAGTGATACAACACCATAAGAACGGCTTTTTACCAACCGCCTATTAGCTTTATAAACCAAAAATGGTAAAAATATTTCACATTACATTTGTTACAATATAACATATCAACAAATTTCGACTTTATACCGCAAATCAATGACATCAAAATCTGTAATCAGCGCTAGTGAATTATCGGTACGTATAGATCAACGTACTATTTTGGATAACCTTAATTTTGAAGTAGGCAAAGGTGAAGTATTTGCCCTTCTTGGTGGAAACGGTGCGGGTAAATCCACAACCCTTAAAACCTTTTTAGGGCTAATGAAACCTAGTACTGGAACAGCGTCTGTTATGGGCATGTCGGTAGCAGACAATACAAACGAAGTGCAAAAATCGGTGGCTTATTTGCCAGAGTCGGTCACCCTTTATGGTCACCTTTCAGGGTATGAAAATATTCGCTACTTTTTGTCGGTAGCCGGTGTCGAGAAAACTGACGATGCTATTCATGAAGCCCTTAATAAAGTGGCGTTGCAGGAAAATGCGTGGCACAACACCTTGTCGAACTACTCAAAAGGAATGAGGCAGAAAACCGCTATTGCATTAGCCATTCTACGTAATGCCCCAGTGCTGTTTTTAGATGAACCTACTTCTGGTCTAGATCCTGCCGCTATTGATGAATTTAACTCGCTAGTGTCTGAGTTAGCCAACAACGGTGCCACTATATTTATGGTAACCCACGATGTGTATGGCGCTTGTCAGGTTGCGCACCGCATTGTGCTATTAAGCAACGGCAAGCTTACGGGGTCGTTCGAACGTGTGGGCGATACGCCTATCGATACCGAAGCCGTTCACGCTGCCTTTGCTGGGCGTAAATAATGGCCGGAATCATAAGCAATACAATAAAAACCATTTGTGCTGAGCAGTGGCGTTATTGGCTTCGAACCAAGGTTGCCACTACGGTGTTAATTTTGGGCAGTGTACTTACCCTAGCAGCGCTTGTGGTAAATGCCTTTCATATTGAAGAAGCAGCGCACGCCAGAGAACACCTTCAACATGAAGCTGAAGAACGCTTTTTATCGCAGCCAGATAAACACCCCCACCGCATGGTGCATTACGGGCATTATGTGTTTCGTACACCTACCCCGCTTAGCGTAATAGAGCCTGGTGTAGACACTTACACAGGTAACGCTATTTTCTTGGAAGGTCACAGGCAAAACAGTGCCATGTTTGCCGAGCAGCGCCAGTCTGCAGGGCTTACTCGCTTTAGTAGCTTAACGCCAAGCTTTTTAGCATTAGTATTAGCGCCGCTGTTTATTATTCTGATTGGCTACGGCAGCGTTTCACGAGAACGTGAAGCGGGCACGCTAACCTTATTACTTACCCAAGGTGCTAGCCGTTGGCAGTTGGTGTTAGGAAAGCTAGTGGCATTAATGCTAGCTAGCAGTATTTTCTTACTGCCATTGCTATTGGCCTGCTTGTATGTCGCTTTTTCCAATGAAAGCGCGTTAGTGGTAACGCTTTTCTGCTTAGGTTACGCACTTTATTTCTTGTTATGGGCTGTGGTGGTTACCGCCTGCTCTACGTTGTTTGAAAAAAGCAGCGCTAGCTTTACCGTGCTTATTGTTATTTGGATGAGCGCTTGCATATTGCTACCTAGAATGGGCAGCAGTGTGGCTACCAGTGTAGAGCCTTCTATCGGTAAGCTAGAAGCCGACTTTAAAGTAGAAGAAAAGCTTCGAAGCTTAGGCGATGGTCACGATGTTAACGATCCAGCTTTTGTTAAGCTTAAACAAGACCTACTCGATAAGTACAACGTCGATTCTGTAGACGACCTACCCGTGAACTTCAGAGGCATAGTGGCGCAATATTCTGAACAGCGCCAGGCTGTTGTAATTAATGAGTTTGCTGAAAGCCGCATGCAAGAAGAACTAGCGCAAGCGCGTATTGCTAGGCAGTTTGGTTGGCTTTCGCCTACCGTTGCACTGCGTTCATTCTCTACGTTGCTTGCAGGCACCAGTATTGAAACCCATCACCGCTTTTTACGTGAAGCTGAAATCCTACGTATGCAGTTTGTACAAGGCTTAAATAAGGTGCATGTAGAAAAGCTAGATTACAAACTGGATATGAACCGCAATTCAAGCGAAGAAGCCGCAGACAAAGCGGTAGTTGAAGCCAGTAACTGGGCAGTATTGTCTGAATTTAGTTTTCAGCCAGAAGCCCCTATGGCGCGCTTAAGCAGTGCTGCCATGTATTGTTTACAACTTCTTCTTTGGGTGGGTGTTGCTGCCCTACTTCTTAAGCTTGCAGTAAGGAGGTTTAACCCATGATGCGGTTTAACGATATTAAGCGCGAAGCAGGGTTTGTGTTTGCTCATCGCCAATTCAAACTCACTTTGTTGGTGGTATTTCTACTCAGCACGGTAGCCTTGTGGTCGGGTCATGCTGAAATGCAGGCACAACAAGCTACTATTGAACGCTTATTAGAAAAAGACACTGTGGAGCGTGAAGCGGTGCTTTCCCATCAAAATAGCTATGGCATGGTGGCGTATTACGCCTTTCACCTAACCTATGCGCCGCCGTCGCCCCTCGCCTTTGCTGTTGTGGGTGAACGTGATGTGTTTCCGTGGAAGCATCGTATACGTATGTTAGCCCTTGAAGGCCAAATATACGAAAGCGACACCGACAACCCAGAATTAGCCTTTTTAGGGCGTTTCGATTTTGCCTTTGTGGTAAGCGTGTTATTACCACTATTTATTATCTTGTTGCTGTACGACTTAAAAGCAAAAGAGCGTGAAGCCAGACGTTTCGACTTACTTAATGTAACGGCGCGTAATAGCCATGCGGTATGGACCTCTCGTACGCTAGTTACGCTGGTGCCGTTAGCCTTAGTTACACTTATTCCTTTTATTGCCTTCGCCATTGTAAATGACGCATCGCTACGTTCTATCTTGTTAGCCTGCGTTATTGTACTGGGTACTATAAGCGTATGGTCTGCCATTGTATTGGCCATTGGCGCGGCGCAACGTTTTGCTAAATACAGTGCCACCCACCTTGCCTCGTTAATGTTGGGTGTATGTCTTATTACCACCGTAATAGTGCCGGTTACCGGTCATACGGTTATTAATGCGATTGTCGATACACCGGAAGGTGGCGACATTGTGCTTACACAACGTGAAGCCGTAAACGGTGCGTGGGATAAGCCGATAGAAGCCACGTGGGAAAAGTTTATTGAAACCCACCCACAATGGGCCGATTACACGGCGTACGATCCTAAGCGTGATGGCTCGTTTAACTGGAAATGGTACTTCGCTTTTCAACAAGTTGGCGATGAAAGTGCAAGCGAACTTTCTAACGCGTATCAGCAAGCCACTATTCAAAAAAATCAGCTGGCAGGTTATGTGTCTTTGCTATCACCTTCATTGCTAACCCAGCGTTTGTTATCGAACACCGCAAGCACCAACGTGCAATCTATGATTAATTACGAAAATAAGGTGCGTGCTTTTCACGCCTCGTTGCGCGAGTTTTACTACCAACAACTTTTTGCTGCGCCTGAGTTTTCAGAATCAAGCCTTAAGCAACTTCCGCAATTCACACCAACTTCACAATTTACTAGAAAAACAATGAACACACAGGAAAACACCAATGAAAAATAACTGGGTGAAATCTACCCTCGCCATCAGTATTGCTGCCTTTTTTAATGCACCGACTTTTGCTCAAACTAATGCCCAAGCTAATGATGAAAGCGCGTATCAAAAAAACGAAGAAGAAAAAGTAGAAAAAATTACGGTACATGGCATGCACCGCGCTTACCAAGGTGCGTTTGAATACAAAGAAGTGCCTGCCGCAGCACAAGACATCGACTTGGGCTTAATTGGTGATGCAGGTGCCATTAACTTAAATGATGCGTTAGATCTTTCTGCTTCCGTAGCCAGGCAGAATAACTTTGGTGGCCTGTGGAATAGTTTTGCCATTCGTGGTTTTTCTGGTGATGAAAACTTACCTAGTGGTTTCTTGGTAAATGGTTTTAATGCTGGCCGTGGCTTTGGTGGCCCTCGTGATTTGGCGGGTATCGACCATGTGGAAGTATTAAAGGGCCCTAAAGCGGCTTTGTTTGGCCGTGGTGAACCTGGCGGCGCAGTAAACTTAGTGACTAAGCGCCCACAATTTTTCACAGGTGGCGAAGTGAAAGCCACTTATGGAAGTTGGGAACAAGTACGTGTAGAAGCAGACGTACAAACCGTAACGGGCGCTAATGACAGCATTGGTGTACGCGTAGTGGGCTTTTACGAAGACGCTGAAAGCTTTAGAGATACCGTAGAAACTGAAAAGCTAGGCTTCTACCCTTCTGTTACGTGGGAATTTTCAGCAGATACTCGTATTACCTACGAGCTTGAATATACCAAGCAAGAAATCCCCTTCGACCGTGGTGTAATAGCGGTAGACGGTAAGTTAGGTATTCAGCCAATTGAAACTTTCGTGGGCGACCCTAATGGCGATAGAATTACTACCGACGTGGTTGGGCACCAACTAGAAATTTCTCATGAAATTAACGACGACTGGAACCTATTAGTTGGCGCTGGCCTGCGCGACACCACCTTTGAAGGTAATGCGCTTGAAACTAACTTTGGCGGCCGCCAAACCTTGTTTATCGACCCAGATCAAATGTTACTGTCTCGCTTTAAACGCTATCGCGATTTTGAAACCGATTATATGGTACTGCGCGGCGAAATTGCCGGTGAGTTCGATACAGGTTCAGTTAGCCATCGCGTTATTATTGGTGGTGATTACGATAAATTTGAAAACGATCAAGTTATATTGCGCTACCGCCCACCGTATTTCTCAGACGACACAAACATCAACGATTTGGATTTAAGCCAATATCTTGTGGTAGATATTCTTAACCCAGATTACTCGCCTTTGGCTGATGTTGAATTGTCAGATAATCTAGATCGCCTAGAAACTCAAGAAGCTTGGGGTATGTACATTCAAGACCAAGTTAACATTACCGATAAGTTTCAAGTGCGCTTTGGTGGTCGAATTGACAAATTCGAACAAGAAATTCAGAACCGCTTAAGCGACCCGATTTCTACTACGTCGCAAGATGATACCCAATTCTCACCTCAGTTAGGTGCGGTATACTTGCTTGATGACAGCATTAGTTTTTACGCCACGTATGGTGAAGGCTTCCGTCAACTTACGGGTTCTGATTATGCGGGTAACCCGTTTGAACCAAACCAATCTGAATCTACTGAAGTAGGTGTTAAAACCGACCTTACGTCGTTCTTTAACAACGTTCGCGGCGACATCACTCTGTCTATCTTTAATATCGATCAAACCAATATTTTAGTGTTCGATAGCAGCGATGAAGCGTCTGACGGTTTCTTTTTAACCCCAGGCGGCGAAGCACGTAGTCGCGGTGTTGAATTAGATATTAACGCTGAGTTCAGCAATGGCATTGCCTTATGGGTGTCGTACGCTTATATCGATGCACAAAGTACCAACGATGCTGCTGACGCTAACTTTGTGGCCGCTATTGAAGCCGGTGACCCGCTAATTAACGTTCCTGAAAACCAGCTTAGCGTTCAAGTAGGCAAAAGCCTTACGGTTTCAGATATGCCGGTGCGCCTAGGCACAGGCTTGTTGTACGTAGATGAGCGTTTAGGACAAACAGCAACAGACTTCTATTTGCCTAGCTACACAACCGTACGTGCGTTCGCGCAAATTGAGCCAGTTGAAAACTTAGTGGTACGTGCAGAAGTAGACAACCTTTTCGACAAAGAGCATTACACCAACTCTTTTGCTGACGTATGGGTTGAGCCAGGTGCACCGCGCCGCTTTAGAGTTTCAGCGTCTTACCGTTTCTAAGCTTTGTATTAAAAAGCTAGAAAAGATGGCTGTAATGGAAAATCGTAATAGCGTGTTGTTAACTCAACCGCTATAACGTAGCTGCTCTTGTAATAGCCCTTATTACAGCCTTATTAACAGCTCTATCGATTGATAAATGACGTAGATAAGCTTTGTTTCACTCATGCTTGTCTGCGTCATTTTTTTTATGTGTTGAAAGCCTAAAACTGAGGTTATCGACTTAGGTTATCTACTAGGGCCTGTTGATCTTTGCTGCATATATTTCACTCAGCAGTACATGGGTAGCCACATCATCGAAAATGCCAGTGATACCATGCTGGCATAATTCCTTGCTAACTTTTCATACCTCGTTGATATTG